>Ga0214188_100330_pt1 | contig 12386 bp, 8 predicted proteins | sample TroBogEpilimnion_5_FD_153026 | JGI IMG/M metagenome (GOLD analysis project Ga0214188, IMG submission 153026) | Freshwater microbial communities from Trout Bog Lake, WI - 01JUL2008 epilimnion | ecosystem: Environmental > Aquatic > Freshwater > Lake > Epilimnion/Euphotic zone | place: Trout Bog...
TGAGCGCACACGCATTCATTGCCTGCGTGCCTTGAGCGATGCTGGAGTCAAATCTGGAGAGCTCGATGAAGTCATCCTCGTCGGCGGCAGCACCCGCATGCCGCTGGTGCGCGATTACGTGCGCGAAATTTTTGGCCGTGAACCCAACACTTCACAGAATCCGGACGAAGCCATTGCCCTCGGGGCCACAATTCAGGCGGGCATTTTGGGCGGCAGTTTGCGCCAGGTGCTGCTGCTGGATGTCACCCCGCTTTCGCTCGGCATCGAAACCTTCGGCGGGTTGATGAACATCATCATTCCACGCAACACGACCATTCCCGCCAAAGCTGGCGAGATGTTCACCAATGCCGTGGCCAATCAGGACAACATGCTCATCCGCATCCTCCAGGGCGAGCGCGAACTCGCGAAGGACAACTGGGAGTTGGGCCGCATCGAAGTCCCCTTCCCGCCCGGCCCCAAAGGCAGCGCCCGCGTCGGCGTGCAGTTCAGCATCGACGCCGACGGTATCCTGCACGTGCTGGCCCGCGATACCGCCACGAACCAGGACACGACGCTGGAAATCAGCGGCACGGCCGTGGATGTGGCAGACGAGCGCGTGGAGCAAATGATCGCCGAGAGCGTTGACTTTGCCTTCGAGGACATGAACGAACGCATCTGGACGGAAGCGAAGCTCAAGGCGGAAGAACTGCTGCCCGCCGTCAATGCCGCCCTCTCGCAACTCGGAGATGAGATCAGCGCTGAAGAGAAAGCCGCCGTGGTCAGTCAGGCTGACGCCGTGCGTGTACTGCTCGATGCTGCCGATCACGACGCCAAGGCCCTCAAGGCCGCCACCCAACTGCTGGATGACGCCACCCAATCTCTCGCTGTGATGCTGATCGACCGTGCGATGGAAGAATCGCTGGTGCGCCGCGGACTGGTGTGATTTTCCAGTTCCCATTTTAGAAGCGGACAGTTACGATCCGCCGTTAATGATCATTTTTATAGGCCATGAATGAGGCATCTCAACATAGCGGAGCCGCGCGGTGGACTCCGCCCGCACCGGAGCATCTGCAGGCCATGTTGCCCCAGTATGATCAGTGGGAGATGATCGGTTGTGGCGGCATGGGCGCAGTGTACAAAGCGCGTCAGACTTCCCTAGATCGACTTGTGGCCATCAAGGTGCTGCCACCCCAGGTAGCAGAAGACGAGGCCGATTACATCGACCACTTCAAAAACGAAGCGCGCACGATGGCCAAGATGAACCATCCCGCCATCGTGGCTGTTTACGACTTTGGTGAGACCCGCGACGGACTGCTCTACATCGTCATGGAATACATCGACGGCACGGACGTGTTCAAGATGATCCAGGCGCAGGGCAAACTGCCGGTGGAACACGCCCTGGCGATCACCGCCCACGTCTGCGATGCACTGGCCTACGCGCACGAGCACGGCGTCGTTCACCGCGACATCAAACCGGCGAATATTTTGATCAACATGGAAGGGGCCGTGAAGGTGGCCGACTTCGGCCTGGCCCGCATGCAAGGTCCAGGACAGTGCGAGACCGTGACCGAGGAAGGCACAACCATGGGCACGCCGGATTTCGTGGCACCCGAGGTACTCATCATTGGCATGCAAGTGGATGGCCGCGCCGATCTGTATGCTGTTGGCGTGATGCTCTACAACATGCTCACGGGAACCATCCCACGCGGCATTTTCCCAATGCCCAGCGAGGTCATCAAATGTGACACACGCTACGATGCCATTGTGCGCAAAGCGATGGAGCATGATGTGACCCAGCGCTATCAGACCTCCCGTGAAATTCGGCGAGACCTCGACCGGATCCTCACGGTACCGGTTGCCAAAGAAAAGCCGGCCCGGCAGACTCCCGCAGGCGGCATGCTGCCGCGCCAGCCCGCACCACCTCCGCCGCCGCCAGGCACCCCATGGGGCATGATCGCCGCTGCGGTGATCGTGCTCGGTGGAGCGGCTGTCTTGCTGACGCGACTTGGCGGAACAGCCAAGGCCCCGCCCCCACCCGATGTCACTCAGGCTGAGCCAACTAAATCGGCGCCTGACAAATCCGCTCCAGTGGTGCCGCCAGCACCGAGGCCGGTCGGCGTCCCCGCTGATTCCAATGCACCCAAGGGCAGTCCCGATCTCAAATTCCCGGTGCTAAATTACAACGGGCACCGGTATCAGGTCGTAACTCAGGAAGCAGGCCAAGGGATGAACCAAGCCAAAGCGCAAAAGTACGCCCAAACCCTCGGCGCGCATCTGGTCACCATCAACAATCAGGCTGAGCAGGACTGGATGAATCGTGCTCTGCCGCCCTATATCAAGCAGGTTTCGCACGAGATGGTCACTACGGGCGGCGTGCGCGAAAAGGGTGTTTGGAAATGGGTCACCGGCGAGCCGTTTGACTTCGTGCAATGGGAGCCGGGGACTGACCCCGCATCTGAACCGGAGAAAGACTTCATTCTGAAAATCACCAACCGCTCGACTGACAAAGTGGTGTGGGGCTTGGGCGGCGACAATGGCGAGCGAGCCTTCATCCTCGAATGGGATACTCCGCTGCCGAAACCACCCGTGCCCGCCGCTACACCACCGCCCGTGGCCGAGAGCGCGGGTGTGAAGCGACTGCGCGAGTTGGAGGCCAGCTTCCGTACGGCGCTGGAGCGTGAAATGCAGGTGGTTTACCGCACCCCACTCGAAGACTTGAACACCAAATACCTTGCTGCTCTGGATCGTGCGCTGGCAGCCGCGATGGCGGCAGCACGTCTGCCGGATGCGCTCGCCTTGCGGGAAGAAAAGAAGCTCATTGCCAGCCAAAGCCCGCTGCCTGCCGAAGACCCTCCAGAGCTGCCAGCCACATTAAAAGCCCTGCGGTCCACCTACCGCACCAGCCTGCGCCCCATCGAGACCGCTCGTAACAACAGCCTCATCACGCTTTTCCTGAAATACGAAAATGTGCTGAAGGCAGAGCAGGTGGAGTGGGCCAAGGCTGCGCGGGAGGACGACGCCAAACTCGCCGGTGAACAGATCGCCAGGCTCCCCCGCGAACGCGCCGCGCTGCTCAACGAAGCCAAGGAACTCCTGCCGGGAGGAAAGGAACTGGTGCTGCAAAAAAAGGACCGCTTCACCTCTGCGGAGACATTCACGCCGCCCGTGGAGTTCACGATTGTGGCGAAAACGCTCAAAGATGACCTGCGGCTGTCCTACACGGCCAAGCAGGTCATTTTCAACTGGGAAAGAAACCAAGACGAGTTGCGCATCGACAACGATCCAGGCGGTGGCCACCATGCGCCCGGCATGGGGCCGCATCCCGGAAGACACCTTTGTCACCATCCAGTGGCGCATCCTGCCGCACATGCAGAGCATCAGTGTGGATGGCAAACGTCGCTTCCTACACTTTGGTGACTATTCCAAAGTGGACAAACCGCTGGAGGTGTTTCCGCTGGATCACGTCGTCAGCATCAAATCCGCCAAGGTGAAGGTGCTGGATCTTAAAACCCTCGAAGACCAGGTCGCCAGCACTCCCGCGATGCGTGAACCGCTGCTCAACAAAGCCGCATGGACTGGCAAGCTCACGATTCCTATAGGCACCTACCATCCGCTGCGCCGCATCGACATCGGGGCACCTGGCAGTACCAATCCCTCGGCGCAAAGCGATGAACAGCGTGGCGATGTCACGAGCCTGCCCGGCATGCGCATCGACAACGTGCGCTTCCACTTGCGCGAAGGTTCCTGGCAGGCCGCTGGCGGACATTTCCGCGATGTGAAAATCACCGCCGACCTCGGCGGCAGTTTCACCGCCCGGGATAGCCTTTTTCAGGACTGCGTGTTCGCGAAGGAAGGGCCTTGGTTTGTGGGGTTTTTCAGTTCCAAATGGCACTTCACCAACTGCGTGCTTGCTGACTCATTCATGCGGGGATGGAAGCTCCTGGATGTGGGCATGAAGCTCGAATCATCCACCCTGATCGACATCCATCTGGTCCCCATCGGGTTCAAAGAGGACGCCGCCGCCGAAGCCGCCAGGGACTGGCTCAGCATCCAGAACTGCCGCTTCATCAACTGCCACGTGCCCGAGAGCTTTGCGCTGGCCACCAAGAACTGTGTCTTTGAAAAATGCACCTTCGGTGCCCCCGAGGAAAAGCTGCCGGTCAAAGCACCGCTGAATGCCATCATCTATGTGCAGGATTGCACCAACCAGCCCCAGGCTGGTCCGGGACGCTCCATCGAGGCGAAACCCGCCGCGCAACTCAGCACCAAGGCCGGTGCCACTCTGCCCTATGTGTTCACGAACGACCGGCTCGACTTTCAAAATCCGCCCCAATAGGCGTTTGGCTTTCACGCTCAGCGGGCCGCACCGGTGCCATTCTGCTGAAAGTAGGCGTCACGCATGCGGCGAAGCTCTTCGAGGCGGGAAGAGATTTCCGTGTGTTCTCGCGCCTTTTCGGCCTTCTGCTGGGTGACGAAGTGATTGTTGCTGCCAAGGCTGCGCCAGGGTCCGGCGGGGACTTCACTGACATCCACAAAACGCCAGTCACAGCGCCCGCTGCTGGAGATGCCCAGGTAGTCACGCACAGCAGGCGAGATGTCGAGTCCGGCACCACGATTGCTGGTGTTCTTGGGGCGGGCGTTACCAAAGACATACTCATGGTCATCGGTCACAAAGGGGCCGCAGTCCTCCCACTGCGCGTAGCAGACACGGTTGCCGTAGCGAATGGCAATCCACGTGCCTTTCAGCACCGTTTTGCCAGAACGCACAAAGCGCTGCTTGAACCATGGAATGACCCTCGATGCCTCTGGCTTGTGTGAGTCAAAGTCGATCACATCATTGTAAGGCAGCGCCACATAGAAGGGGTTCTGCTTGGGCGTGAATCCAACGGGAGTGAAATTGTCTTTACGCTTGCTGGGATCGGGGTCGTCGTAGCCGCCGTAGTTCTGCATCCACTGCGTGTCCCAGGAGCTTTTGTCGTTGGGGGTGGGATTGTTTTCCGTCGGCTCTTCACCCACCCAGAAGACGGTGGCGACGATGTCCACCTTCCATGGATAGCGGGCGTAGCCCAGATGCGGCATCGAAGACGAGGTGAAATTGGGCAGTGTGGCCGTAATGGTGCGAGGCGGCGGCGGTTGAGAGGCCGGTTTCGTGGGCGCAGGCGCGGCGGGTTTGCTTTTGGCAGGTGCCGGAGCCGCGCCGCCTTTTTTCAATGCTGCCGCAGCACCTGTGGCAGAAACGGTGGATGCCCCCTGGCCAAACGCCGACACTGCCGCCGCGAGAAATGCGACGACGACGAAGGAGCTGATAGAGCGTTCGACGATCATGGGGGGCGGTTGGACAGAAATGTAGCAGCTTACCATGGCAAACCGCAATCTGCAATTCACCACGTTGGCCTCAGCGGCCTGGCGGGGTCAATCTAGCTCGTTCCACCAAACAACTGTGCTCAATCATGGACACAAACAGCACCTGCGCTGTTCAAAATGCCGCTTTGCCGTCGCGCAACCCCGTGCGGGAAGCATTGACGATCAACTCAATAGCGGCGCAGAGTGGAGTCCTGTGGTGGTCGCGTATCGTCTGTGTGCGGGAAGTCCAGTGTGTAGTGCAGCCCGCGGCTTTCATGCCGGCGAATGGCGCACTCGACAATGAGGGAGGCGGTTTCGACCAGATTGCGCAGTTCGAGGATTTCGCTGGTGACGTGGTTGTTCCAGTAGAACTCCTGCACCTCACGCTTGAGATTGCGCAGGCGAGCGGCTGCACGCTGCAGGCGCTTGTTGGTGCGCACGATGGAGACGTAGTCCCACATCAGGCGCCGGATTTCGTCCCAGTTGTGGTAGATGACGACGAGTTCGTCGTTTTCCACGACCCCGCTGGTCTCCCATGGGCGCAGTTCATAGCCTTGCTCGGCAATTTTTCCCTGGGGAATCTTTTTGATCAAATGCGCCACCGCACGCTGTGCAGTCACGCAGCATTCGAGCAGTGAATTGCTCGCCAAACGGTTCGCCCCATGCAGGCCAGTGCAGCCCACCTCGCCTACGGCGCAGAGCCCCCGGATGCTCGTGGCCCCGTTCACATCGGTCAGCACGCCACCGCATTGATAATGAGCGGCGGGCACGACGGGAATGGGCTCTTTGGTGATGTCGATGCCGACATCCAAGCAAGCTTTCTGAATATTCGGAAAGTGACTGGCGATGAACTCCGGCGACCGATGGCTGATGTCGAGATAGACGCAGGGGCCGCCGGTCTTCTTGATCTCATGGTCGATGGCACGAGCCACGATGTCACGTGGGGCCAATGAGCCGCGCGGATCATACCGCTGCATGAACTCCTGCCCGTCTTTGCCGATCAGGCGTGCGCCTTCGCCCCGGAGGGCCTCGCTGATGAGGAAGGAGCGATTCTGCGGATGGTACAGGCAGGTCGGATGGAACTGGATAAATTCCATGTCCGAAATGGTGGCCCCGGCGCGCCAGGCCATCGCCACACCATCACCCGTCGCGACGCGAGGATTGGTGGTGTACAAATACACCCGCCCACAGCCCCCGGTGGCGAGGATGACGCGATCCGAGCGGAAGGTGTGTACTTCGCCGCTGGTCTCATCGAGCACATAAAGTCCCAGCACACGGTCCTCGGAGACCAGACCAAGCTTGGCCGTCGTCAGAATGTCGATGGCGTAATGGTTTTCGTAGATCGTGATGTTCGGATTGGCACGCACCGTGGCGAGCAGCTTTTCCGTGATCTCCCGCCCAGTGGCATCAGCTGCATGCAGCACACGGCGTGCGGTATGCCCACCTTCCCGGGTCAGGTCAAATTCCAAGTGACCGTTCACCGCCTCGCGCTGGTCAAAATGCACGCCCCACTTCACCAGATCGGCGATGCGCGCCGGGCCTTCGCTCACGATGGTGCGCACTGCGGACTCTTTGCACAAGCCAGCCCCGGCGATGAGGGTATCGCTCACATGCTTTTCGATGGAGTCGTTTTCCGCCGTCACGCAGGCGATGCCGCCCTGCGCCCAGTTCGAGTTCGAGTCCAGCGCGCCGCGCTTCGTGATCATCACCACTTGGCCATGCTCAGCGGCATGCAATGCTGCGACCAGTCCGCCTGCCCCGGTCCCGACGATGATGAAGTCTGCCTCAATCATGAATTTGGGTGACTCTTTCGTCGCGGAACCGGCAACATGCAAATGCACTACCAGCTCGTTCCCAAACTCCACCGTGTGGCGAGATCAAGCAAATCAGGGCGCAGCGGCCACTCATCGGCGCGCGGTTCCTGACCTTCGTGGCGATGGCTGGCACCCTTGAGCGCCATGCAACCGGTGTTGTCGCCAATCTGACGGATCGTTTCGATCTCCTCGGTGGACAGGCACTGTGCGGGCAGTGCAGCGAGATCGTCCAGCTTGCTCTCAATCGTGCGGGCACCCTCGCCGTGCTCCTGAATGAGGGTGGGAACGACGCTCTTCACCGCCGTGTTGCCCAAGGTCCACAAGCAGGCGAGCTGGAGCAAGGAGAGGCCATGCTTCTCCGCAATCGGACGCACTTTCTCAAGCTTTTCGACGCCGTGCTCAATCCAGTCGCCGGGACGGTGTGTTCGGTGGTCGCCATCGCGGAATTTGTGGCCCGGTTTCACGTCATCGTGGAACAGACCGCCGTAATCGACCACGCGGGCCAGAATATCGACGTTGTTCTTGGCCGCTGCTCCCAGCACGTGCTGGCCAGGCCAAGGCTCAAAGGGGTTCAGAATGATCATCGCCCAGTCCATGCGGTCGCCGAAACGTTCAAAGCACTCGATCATGTCAAGTGTGAAGCCGTTCGCCGGTCCAGGTGCAATGCCAAGACGATCCGTCAGGCCTTCCGTTTTGAGCGCCGTGAACGCATCCCACACCTTCTCGCTGGTGTAGCTGATGCTGTCTGGATTGTGCAGCATGAGCAGGTCAAACTTCGAGGTCTGGCAGCGCTCCAGGCTCTTCTCCGTAGCCATCTTGAGGTAGTCGTAATACTTCTCCGGCCCGCGCAGCGTCGGATCGGTGAAGCGCGGGTAGCCCCGTGACCCCTGGCGGATGCCTTCATAAATGTCATGGCCCACGATGCCCGCGAGGCAGTACTCCTCACGCGGGATGCCCTTGAGCGCCTCGCCGAGCAATGCGTCCGCACGACCCACACCGTACACGTCAGCCGTGACAAAGGTGCGCACGCCTTTTTCAAACGAATCGCGCATGAGCTGCATGTAATGCTCTTCGGAGAGCTGTTCTCCATAGTGCATGAAGCGTCCGCCGCTCCAGGTGCCGTAGGCTGTTCGTGTGAGATTCATAAAAGGGTCAGGTTGGTAATTTGAGGGGAGGATACATAACGATTCCGCCCGGTGTTTCAAACAGGGATCGCACTTCGAGCCGCAATGGCACAGGATTTGGCAAAATCCGCCAGCCGCAGCGCCTGCGAATTCCCATCCTTCCCCATCCATCAGCCCCCACCAAATCTGGAAGCAATTTGTGGAATCAGGAGCGAAGGTTTATACCACTCGCGTTGCCTCATGAAAAAGCCGACTGCCAATCGCAAAACAAGCACCCCGGCCAAAGCGGTGGCCGACGGCATCCCCACCCTTTTCACCGAAGTCCGACAGCTCATCCAGAGCGCCCGTCGCGGTGTGTCCACTGTCGTGGACACCTTCCAGGTGATGACCAACTTCGAAATCGGCCGACGCATCGTCGAGCATGAGCAGAAGGGAGCGAAGCGTGCGGCGTATGGTGCCGAACTGCTCAAGGAGTTGTCCGCGCGGTTGACGGAGGAGTTTGGGCGTGGCTTTTCAGAGGATAATTTGTCGAACATGCGGCGCTTCTTTCTAATGTGGAAAGATCGGATTGCCGAATTTCCGAATAGGCTATTCGGAAATCTTCATCAGCCTGCTGAAAAATTGAGCGTCACTGAGAATGCCCAGCAACCTGCTGGGCAATCGGTGCCAGCCAAGATTCGCCAACAGCCTATTGGCAAATCAGAAACGATCCCAAAAGGTCAACAGCCTGCTGACCAATTGCCAATTTCCGAACAGCCTATTCGGAAATCTCCCTTCACCCTGAGCTGGACCCACTACCAAATCCTCCTCTCCGTCAAAGACCCCGACGAACGCAGCTTCTATGAAATCGAAGCCACCAACGCTGGATGGTCCGTTCCCGAACTCAAGCGCCAGAAAGCCTCATGCCTCTACGAACGCCTCGCGCTCAGTCGGGACAAAGAAGGCATCCGCAAGCTCGCCCGCGAAGGGCAGGTTATCGTCAGGCCTGAGGATCTGCTGAAGGAGCCGCTTGTGCTCGAATTCCTCGGACTGGATGACAAGGCCAGCTACTCGGAGAACGACATGGAGCAGGCCATCATCGACCGCCTCGAACACTTTCTCCTCGAACTCGGCAAGGGCTTCCTCTTTGAGGCACGCCAGAAACGCTTCACCTTCGATGAAGACCACTATTTCGTCGATCTCGTCTTCTACAATCGCCTCCTCCGCTGCTACGTCATCATTGACCTCAAGCTCGACAAGCTCACGCATCAAGACCTGGGCCAGATGCAAATGTACGTCAACTACTACGACCGCGAGGTGAAGCTCCCCGATGAGAACCCCACCATCGGCCTCCTCCTCTGCAAGTCTGCCAAAAAAACCGTCGTTGAACTCACCTTACCCAAAGGCACGAACATTCACGCCAAGGAGTACAGTCTCTACCTGCCTTCCAAAGAGGTGTTGAAGCAAAAGCTCGATGAATGGAGCGCTGCGGTGGCCAAATAAGTTCCCGTCAACTCTTCACCCCGTCACTGTCTTCACCAGCAGTTCAGCGATTTTCTCGGCTGAATTCTTCACGGCGAGCTTCTGCGCCGCTTTCTTCATCTCGCCAGCCTTGCGGGGGTCATTGAAGATGTTGCGCACGGCGTCCGCCAGGGTTTCGGCGTTCAACTCGCTTTCACGCATCAATTTCGCGGCTCCAGCTTGGTCGAAAATTTCGGCATTGCGGGTCTGATGGTCTTCGGCGGCGTGCGGATAGGGCACTAGCAGGCTCGGCACGCCGAAGTAGGCCAGTTCGGACATCGAGGAAGCTCCTGAGCGTGCGATGGCCAGATCCGCGACTCGATAGGCGAGATCCATGCGGTGGCAGAACGCGGCCACGTGCTGCTTGAGCATCGGGATCTTGGCGTACACATCCCGCACCTCTTCATAATCGGTCGGTCCGGCGATGTGCAGCACCTGGATGCCCATTTTTTCAAACTCTTCGAGCGCCATGCCCACGGCACGGTTCACACCGCGCGCGCCCTGACTGCCGCCCATGATGAGCAGCGTGCGTTTGTCTTTGTCCAGCTTGAAGAAAGCACGCGGATCGTCGCTGTTCGGCTTGCGCATGCTGCTGCGAATCGGTGTGCCGACGACGCGCACGTCTCCATGCTTGGGGAAGTGTGTTTTGCAGGCTTCGAGGCCGCAGAGCACGATGTCGCTGTAGCGGGCGTTGAGCCGGTTCGCCTTGCCGGGGATGGCGTTGCTCTCGTGAATGAGCGTATGGCAGCCTTCTTTGCGCCCGGCATACAACGGTGCGAAGGACGTGAAGCCGCCCATGCCGAGCACCACATCCACCTCGTTATCGCGGATGAGTTTCCGGCAGGCCTTGGTGCCCTGCCAGAGGCCCTTGAGGAAGCCGAACATCTTGGGCGACCACGGTTTCGGCATGGCGAGAAACGGCATCTTCTCGAACCGCAGTTCCGGATGCCCGGAAGCGGCCAGGGTGTCGATCTTCTTTTCGCTGATGAGCAAGGTCACCTGGTGACCGCGTGAGGCCAGAACCTCACCAACGGCAATGCCAGGGAACAAATGCCCCCCGGTGCCACCACACGCGATAAGCACGTGGATGGACTTCGAATTTTTCTGTTTCACTACGATTCAAAAGGCTAAAGCTGTGGAGTCCAGCGGCGCTTTCTGCGGATCACGGGGAGCTGATCCCAGGTCAGATGGACGCCCTGGCGGTGGATGTTGATCAGGATGCCCACCGCGACCATCGCGGCGACGAGACTGGACCCTCCGTAACTTACGAAAGGCAGCGGCAATCCCTTGTTCGGCAGCAAAGCAGTGGTCACGCCCATGTTCAAGAGCGCTTCCATTCCCAACAAAAATGTCAGTCCGGCACCTAAAAGCTTGCCAAATCGGTTCGGTGCGTACGCGGAAACGACCATTCCAGCCATCACTAGGAGCGCAAAGGCCAGGACCACCCCCACGGTCCCGCGCAGGCCCAGTTCCTCCCCGACCATGGGAAAAATGAAGTCTGTATGGGCTTCGGGAAGGTAGGAGAGCTTCATGCGCCCCTCGCCCAGGCCACGGCCTTCCATCCCGCCGGAGCCAAACGCCAGCTTGGACACCCACTGCTGCAAGCCCAGATCCTCCTTGTGGTTTTCGAGGTCAAAGGTGACCATGATGCGCTCAAACCGATTCGGAAGAAACTTGATCCCCGCCGCGAGACCGCCGCCGCAGAGGACGACGATGATCGCCAGGTAGCGCATCTTGCTGCCCGCCACAAACATCACGCCAAGACCTACTGTGGAGGCCAGCAAGGCGCTGCCAAGATCAAATTCACAGCCGATCAGGGCCACGACGCCCAGTAGGATCAAGCCGGGCAGCAGAAAACCGCGCCAAAAGGTGCGCGTCAGCGCCTGATGTGTCCCAAACCAACCTGCCAGCGCGATGACCAGCGCGATCTTCGCAAATTCGGAGGGCTGCAAACGAAACCCACCCACACCAAAGGCCTGCAGGCCGATCCAGCGCCGTGAGCCGTTGATTTTCACGCCGATCATCGGGACATAACACAAGGCCAGCAGCACGGCGGCAGCGATCAGAATATGCCAGCGCCAGCGCATCCAGACGTTGTAATCAACGACGGCCATGATCACGCAAAGCACGGTGGCCACTCCCAGCCAGCCCAGTTGCCGCCACAAGGTCACATAATCCTCCCCGCCCTCCTGTGCGACCTGAAACGTCGTGCTCGCCAGCATGGTGATGCCCAGCGCGATCAGCGACAAGGCCGAAAGGATAAACAGGATGATGGAATATTTGGCCATGGAGCCAGAAACGAGAATTTACTTCGCTGGGATCACCACTTTCATCCCATCGCGCATCGAGTTGGGGTTCTTAATGTTGTTCGCCTTCTGAATGGCGGCCACTGAGACACCGTATTTAGATGAGAGACGGAAGAGCGTTTCGCCGGACTTGAGCGTGTGGGTGCGGGCCGCAGATGATTTTGCCGCCGTTTTGGGCGGAGCATCGGAAGCTGTTTTTTTGGTCGTCTCGGCCTTTTTCGTCGGAGGAGCATCGGCGATCTTTTTCAGCATTTGAGTGGGCGGCGGCACGGGATTGGGCCTCACCAGAGGTTTGGCTTCCGCTTTGACGGCGGGCGGGC
>Ga0214188_100331_pt1 | contig 12379 bp, 11 predicted proteins | sample TroBogEpilimnion_5_FD_153026 | JGI IMG/M metagenome (GOLD analysis project Ga0214188, IMG submission 153026) | Freshwater microbial communities from Trout Bog Lake, WI - 01JUL2008 epilimnion | ecosystem: Environmental > Aquatic > Freshwater > Lake > Epilimnion/Euphotic zone | place: Trout Bog...
CTTCTCTTCCAGTACTGAGGGCGCATTGCCGGTGTAGAATACGGCTTGCACATCCCCAAAGCCCACGCGGTCACCATCTTTGAGCAGCGCCTCCTCAATTTCCGCGCCGTTGACACGCGTGCCGTTGCTGGAGTTCAAATCCTGCACAAAAACACCTTTTCCGTCCGCTTTGATGACCGCATGACGCCCCGAAGAGGACGGGCAGGTCAGTACGACATCGTTGTCAGGGTGCCTGCCGACGGCGGTAACTTCGCTTTCTAGCTTGTGAACGAGCGTAGTGCCGTCCTCCATATAAAAGACAACCGAGGCCATGAATGCGGGGGGATGAGAGGGGGTGAATGTTCGTAAATCCGTGTCAGACACGAACCCTAGCACAGAAACTTGGGATTTTCCTGATGCAACGGCTATGTTCGCATGTGAGAGTGAATTTCTCGCCATCTGTGTCATGCGCACCCCAACCGCCCCAACGCCCTTTGTTTTCCTCGCACTTTGCACTTTGATGCTGCTGACGCCTGCGGTCTGGCTGCATGCGGGCGACAAAGAAGATGCTGAGAAAGCCGCCAGCGCTCTGGCCTATGATCAGGAAGCGGAAGGCTACAACATCCGCGCCGAAGTCAGGACCTACGTTCTCGAACCGAAGCTCGGCAAGGCCACCCGCATGCAGCTTTTCAAGGGCAATGAGTACTGTTTCTGCGTCGCGGTGCCAAAACTCGCTGGAGTACACATCACTGGTGCGGTGCTCGACCTCGAAGGCAAACCCGCTGGTGAAATCCTGCCCGTGCTCGACGGCTGGGGCTTCGTGCTCTTTTACAAGCCCAAGAAAACCGGCATGTACATGATCGCCATCCACCAGACGGAACAGGGCAAGCGCAAGGAGGTGCCCTGCTCGATGGTCACCGGCTACAAGTGATCAGCCGATTTTGAAGCTCCCGTCTGGCAGCTTCGTCACGGCATGCAAAGCTCCGCCGTCCGCCGAATAATGCGTGAAGGTCAGCGCAGCCGCTGTGATCTGTAGATGCGTGAAGCCATGCACGTCCTTGCCAAACGGCACGTCGCGCTTGCCTTCGAGCTTGCGCGTCCTTGCGCCACCGCCACCAGACAGCAAATGCGTGGTGAAAAGCCCTTTCATTTCTAGGTGCTGCAGATCATGATCGTGTCCGCAAAGATACGCGTGAACTTGGTGCTGCTGAAACAGCGGCTCCCACTGCGCAATCAACTCCTTCGTGTCGCCATGATCGCCATTTGAATACAGCGGGTGGTGCCCCACCACGATGGTGAACGGTGCACGTGGCTTGGCCAGTTCCGCCTTGAGCCAAGCAAGCTGCTCTTTTTCTTCCGCCGCCGTCAGTGAGCCGCGTTCCTTTTTAGTCTTCTTGTCCATGCCGCCCGAAACGGCAGGCAAATTGGTGTCCAAACAGATGAAAGTCACCAGCGGCTTGCCTGCGGGTCCCAGCTCAAAACGATACCACTTCGACGGCATTTTCCAGCGCACTCCCGGCTGTGCCGTGTAGGCCACCTGCACCTTCTCCCCGCCCGCGTTGTCATGGTAGTCATGATTTCCCAGCACACTCCACATCGGTCCCGGAAAGACGCTCGCAGGATACATCGCCTCGATGTCCTTCTGCCAGCGTGGGGAATCCACCTGGAACCCCTCCTTCACGGGACCGTAAAAATTATCTCCTAGCATCAGCAGTCCGGCAGGTTTCACGCCGCTGTCGGTCACGAACTTTTGCATGGCACCTGCCACCTTGATCTGATCCACCCCGCCAGTCCCATAGTCACCAATCATGAGGAGGTGCAGTGCCTCTTTGGTTATCTCCGCCGCAGCCCGGTCTGGCCGCACATTCAATGCCAGAGCAGCGGAGGAGCAAAACAGCGTTTGTATGGCACGGCGGCGGGAGAGAGGAACTGGATTCATCGTGCTGGCTGAAACGGCAGGCCTCGCCACTTTCTCTCATCCATGCGTTTTGCCCTTTTGCTCCTGCTTCTCAGCGGCTGCTCTCGTGATGATCAGCCCATCATTATCGGCGGTCGCACCATGGGCACCACCTGGAGTCTGAAAATGAATTCTGGAGCCAGATCGATCCATCAAACCGACCTCCAGCAGCAGCTCGGCGCCTGGGAGGCCATCCTCAGCCACTGGCAGCCTGACTCCGCCATTTCACGCTTCAATGCTTCCCCCAGCACAGACTGGATTGCCGTCCCGCCTGAACTCGTCGAAGTCGTCGAACTCGCGCAGCATATCGGGAGCGAGACCGATCATGCGCTCGACATCACCATCGCTCCGGTGATCGATCTTTGGGGTTTCGGAGCCACTGGCAGACGCGATACGACGCCCACAGATTCCGAGATCGCCAGTGCCAAAGCCCTATGCGGCTGGCAGCATCTTCAAACACGCCACGATCCCCCTGCCCTGCGCAAAGCTCTCCCCGGCCTGCGCATCAATGTCAGCGCCGTCGCCGAAGGCTGGGCTTTGGATCACCTCGCGCAACATCTGGAATCAAGCGGCCTCACCCATTTTCTCCTCGAAATCGGCGGCGAAGTTCTCACCCGTGGCGAATGGCGTGTCGGCATCCAGACCCCTGCGGCACCTCCTGGAGAGTCGGCGCAGACACTGCTGCTCAAAGATCAAGCCCTCACCACCAGCGGCGTCTATCGTCAGCATTTTTCTGCGGCTGGAAAAGAATACGCGCACGTACTTGATCCGCGCTCCGGCCGCCCCATCGAGCACAATCTCGCTTCAGTCAGCGTCATTCACCCCAGTGCAGCTCAGGCCGATGGCTTCGACACGGCCCTTCTAATCCTGGGCCCTGACGCAGGTCGTCGGCTGGCGGAGAAACTCGGCCTGCGCGTCGTGTGGTTCGAGCGCGAAAAATGACCCCTTGCTCAAAAACCACGTTGCCCTGAAGGCTCCGCTCTCTGCTATCACCACCCCCGCATGTTTCACGTCGCCGAAGATCACGAAGAAGGAATGACAGGCCGCATCTCGCGGCCGCCGCTGGCACCGCGCATGCACTATGCCTTCTCGAATCAGGGCAAGATGGCCGAGTCGCCGCAGTTCGAATACCGCCCGCAGCAGCAGCGCATGGCGGAGCTCGTCGGTGCGGCGCTGGACGGCAACCAGGCCCTCGTCTGCGAAGCCGCGACGGGCGTCGGCAAGTCGCTCGCCTACCTCGTTCCCGCTGTGACGTTTGCTCTTGAGCAGAAGCGCAAGGCCATCATCTGCACCCACACGATCAATCTGCAGGAGCAGCTCATCACGAAGGACATTCCCATCGTCAAACAGCTCATCGGCGATTTTCATGCGGAGATTCTCAAAGGCCGTGGCAACTACATCTGCCCCACGCGCCTCAAGCGCGCCCTCAATGAGTCTGGCGATCTCTTTTCCACCTCCGAAGCCAGCGAATTGAAGCTCCTGCTCGACTGGGTGGCTGAGACCGAGGATGGCACGCTCAGCGATCTCGATTTCACCCCCAGCGCACGCGTGTGGTCGCTGGTATGCAGCGAGCCCCATGCCTGCACCCCGCGCCGCTGTCCGCCCGGCAGCCGCTGCTGGTATCAGGACGTGCGCCGCCGCATGGAGCAGGCGGACGTCGTGGTGCTGAACCACACGCTCTTCTTCACCCTGCTGGCTTCCGCCGATGAAACCAGCACCGAGGACTGCAATTTCCTCTTCCCGCGTGACTTCGTCATCCTCGACGAGGCCCACACCATCGAAAACGTGGCTGCGCGCGCCTTCGGCCTCCACATCAGCGAATCGAACATCAAATTCGAACTTGGCCGCCTGCACAACCCGAAGAGCCGCAAGGGCTTCTTCCAGCTCGCGGGCGACAAAGATGGCGTGCGCGAGGTGCTGCAGACGCTGGAAAGCGTGGACACCTTTTTCCGCGCCGCCGAGGCCGCATGCAAATTCAACGCCATGGGCCGCGAATTCCGCGTGCGTGAAGCCGGGCTCATTGAGGACACGCTCAGCCTGCCACTGCAACGCCTCTCCCTGCGCGCGCAAAAAGCCGGCGATGCCGTGGATCGCGAAGGCACCAAGCTCGAACTCCTGGATCTTTCCAAACGTCTCACCGCTATTCGCGTCGGCATCAAAGCCTTCCTCGATCAGGAAAACGAAGATCACGTTCATTGGATCGAACGCACCAACACCGACAACCGCATCGTCTACTTTCACACCGCGCCTGTCGATGTCGCGCCGCGTTTGCGGCAGATCTTTTTCGCCAGCCACAAAGCCTGCGTCTTCACCAGCGCCACGCTCGGCATCGGCGACGACACGGAGCTGAACTACTTCCGCAATCGCGTCGGCGCGGAAGACGCGCGCGCAGCCTGCATCGAAAGCCCCTTCGATTTCAAAAAGCAGATGAAGCTCTATCTGCTCAAAAAGATGCCGCAACCCTCAGAGCCCGGCTACCTCGACCGGCTGGAGCACTGGATCACTCATTTCATCGACCTCAGCAGCGGCCGCGCCTTCATCCTTTTCACCAGCTACAGCCAGATGACCTCGCTGGCCGACAACCTCGAAGCGCACTGTGAAAGACGCGGCTGGCGGCTGCTCGTGCAGGGACGCGGCATGCCACGCCATCAAATGCTCGCTGAATTCAAGAGCGACACCCACAGTGTGCTCTGCGGCACCGACAGCTTCTGGACCGGTGTTGATGTGCCCGGCGAAGCCTTGAGCAACGTCATCATCACCCGCCTGCCCTTTGCGGTGCCCGACCATCCGCTCACGGCCTCACGCATCGAACACCTCGAAGAGCAGGGCCTCAACGCCTTCACCGAATACAGCGTACCCGAGGCCATCCTCAAACTCCGCCAGGGCGTTGGCCGCCTCATTCGTACTGCCACCGACAAAGGCATCTGCGCCATCCTCGACAACCGCATTCTGACCAAGCCGTATGGACGTGCGTTCCTGTCGTCTCTGCCGGAGTGTCCGACAGAGATCATGCAGTAAAACGTGAGACGGGCTGCCAGCCCGTTCAGACTTCCGCAACCGCAGGCTGGCAGCCTGCCACACATCACGGGAACAACCCACGCATCAGCTTCGCCTCATGCACCCTCTGGATGCCCAGGCTCAGAGCTGCGAAGCGCATGCTGACGTTGCGTTTGCGGCTGAAAGTAAGAGTCTGCACAAACGCCTGTTCAAGGATGCGATAGAGTTTGCTCATCACCTCGCCCTCATCCCAGAAGAAGCTCTGCAAATCCTGCACCCATTCGAAGTAGGAGACGATCACGCCGCCTGCGTTGCAGAGAATGTCGGGAATCACGAAAATTTCAGGACGCTGGGCGATGATCGCATCCGCCTCGGGCGTCGTCGGTCCGTTCGCACCTTCGGCGAGAATGCGGCATTGGATTTTCGCTGCATTGTCGCCGGTGATCTGACGTTCCATCGCAGCTGGCACCAGCACATCGCAGGGTGTGGTCAGCAACTGCTCGTTGGTGATCGCGTCTGCGCCGTCAAACCCAACGATGCTCCGCGTTTTGGCCACGTGCTCGTCCAGCTTCACCAGATCAATTCCGTTCGCATTGTGCAAACCGCCGAAGGCATCGCTCACGGCGATCACCTTGAGCCCCATGCGGGACAGCGACGCTGCCGCGACGGCACCCACGTTGCCATAGCCCTGGACCACTGCCGTCGCGCCCTGCGCCGTGATGCCCACGGTGTCCATGGCGCGGGAAATCAAATAAGCCACACCGCGACCGGTCGATTCCCGGCGGCCGAGCGAGCCGCCCAGGCTCACCGGCTTGCCCGTCACCACCGCCGGCACGCAGTGGCCGCTTTGCAGTGAGTAGGTATCCATCATCCAGGCCATGGTCTGCTCATTGGTACCCATGTCGGGTGCTGGAATGTCGATCTGCGGACCAATGAACGGAATCAGCTCCTGCGTGTAGCGCCGCGTCACACGCTCCAGTTCATTGAGCGAAAGCGCCCGCGGATCGCACGTCACGCCGCCTTTGGCACCACCATACGGCAGGCCGGTGAGCGCGCACTTCCAGCTCATCCACATGGCGAGAGCGCCCACTTCTCCCAGAGTCACATCGGGATGAAAGCGGACACCGCCCTTTGTAGGCCCCAGCGTGAGGTGATGCTGCACGCGGTAGCCCATGAATACCGTGGTGGTGCCGTCGTCCCGCCGAACGGGCATGGCGACGGTCACAGCGCGCTTGGGCATCTTTAGGCGATCACGAGAACTTTCAGGGATGTCCAAAAAGTCGGCCACCAAATCGAACTGCTGGCAGGCCATGCGGAAAATCGGCGTATCATAGACTTGGGGAATCATATTGCTCATGGTGCCGAAGCATACGCGGGCCGCAGAATCTGCGAGTAGAGATTCTGTCATTGTCAGCAATGATGTCTCATCTGCTGGGAGCCTGAAGAGAAGCTTGCGGCAGAAGCGGAAAAAGATAGGCTTTAACCATGTTCGTCGAATCCGACATTGAGCACATGACCGTGGCAGAACGCTTCCAGGCCATGGAGGTGATCTGGGACTCTTTTCTGAAATCAGCCGACGATGTGTCATCCCGAACTTGGCATGGACAGGTTCTGTCCGAGCGTGTGGCCAAAGTTGAGGCAGGTCAGGGAAAGTTTTTGACGCTTGAGGAACTCAAAGCGCGGCTTGGCATGACTCATTCATGAAACGAGTCAGCTTGAATCTTCGGCCTTTAGGTGTAATCTATAGCCAATGAAAGCGTCAGCCAAAAAAGTTTCGCCAACTCGCGAGCCTCGCAAGAAAGTGGCGGCAAAACGCAAGCTCGATGCCAGCGGACTGGCATGGCTGCTTGATCGTAAGCTGCCACCGCAAAATACGTTGCCTGAAAACCCTGTGCTAGCTCTCCGTCGCTTGTGATTTGGTATTCGGACGCAAGCTTCCTCGTTTCAGCCTTTGGCGAAGATGCGAACAGTTCGAAGGCAAAGCGTTGGTTAAAGCAATGCACGGATTTCCCCATCCTCATTTCACGCCTGACATTGCTGGAGGCCGAAACCGCCATGAGAGCGGCGGTGGCTGATGGAAGGCTGGTGCCTGACAAGATGCAGACCGCACTTTCTGGCATTCACCGTGCGATGTTGGAAGGGTATCTCCAGCGCAAAGATATTCCTCACCACCAGTGGTTTCCGCAAGGCCATCGAATCAGCATGCACGCCACCACAGGATGTGTCTGCCGTGCGCTGGATGTGCTGCATGTGGCCGCTGCAGTCATTTTGAATTCGGGTGGTTTTCTGACTTTTGACCGCCATCAAAAGGAACTTGCCAAGGCAGAAGGTATGGAAGTCGCTCCCTAGTTGAATCTCAAGCTTGCGTCTGGGTTTGTGCTCGCCACGGCTGATGACATGTCCACCGCCTACCCATCCCTTTGCGAAGTTGTTTCTGAAATCGCCCTCCTCACCTCCACCGAAGCGGTGCTGGGCTGGGACCAGGAAACGTATATGCCGACGCATGCGCTGGAGCATCGGGCGCGGCAGTTGTCCTATCTGACGGGGAAGGCGCATGGTCTGCTGACCTCGAAGAAAACGCTCAAGCTGCTGGAAAGCGCTGAAGCTGAGACACCCGAAAATCCCACCCACGCAGCGAACGTGAAAGGTCTGCGCCGCGACATCGACCGCGCAACAAAGTTGCCGCAAAAGCTCGTAGAAGAAGAGAGCGAGGTCTGCGCGCATGCGAAGGCGGCGTGGGCGGAGGCACGCGGAAAATCGAACTTCGCGATGTTTGCCCCGCATCTGGAGAAGGTGCTGGGCATCGCCCGCAAGAAGGCGGACCTGTTTGGCTACGAAGACGAACCTTACGATGCACTGCTGGATCTCTACGAACGCGGCGCAAAGACACGCGAAGTGGCCGCTCTCTTTGCCAAGCTGCGTCCACAACTGGCCGAAATCGCCCGCGAGGCGGTGGCAAAATCTGCCAAGGTGAAGCCGGGCACCCTCAAAGGACGCTATCCGATCGAAAAGCAGCAGATTTTGAATCGCGAAATCGCAGAGAGCCTGGGGTTTGATTTCGAAGCAGGCCGCATCGACACGACAGCGCATCCTTTCTGCACCACCCTGGGGCCAGGTGACGTGCGGCTGACGACGCGCTACGACGAGAAAGATTTCCTTTCGTCGCTCTTCGGCGTCATGCACGAAGCAGGTCACGGCTTGTATGAGCAAGGGCTACCAGGGTTGGATTACGGCCTGCCGAGCGGCAGCGCGGCCTCCCTGGGCATCCACGAGTCACAGAGCCGTCTCTGGGAAAATCACGTGGGCCGCAGCCCCACCTTCTGGGCCAAGTGGCTCCCCCGCGCCCAGGAGCTCTTCCCACACCTACGCAAAGTGAAGCTGGACGCCTTCATGGCAGAAATGCTGCGCAGCGAATTCAGCTTCATCCGCGTCGAGGCCGATGAGGCGACGTATGATCTGCACATTCTTCTTCGCTTTGGCATCGAGCGCCGCCTCGTGAAGGGCGAACTCGCCGTCCAAGATGTGCCAACGGTGTGGAACGAGGAATATCGCGACTTGTTTGGCATGACGCCACCAGACGACCGCCGTGGCTGCTTGCAGGACATTCACTGGAGCATGGGTGGCCTGGGTTATTTCGCGACTTACACTCTAGGAAACCTCAATGCCGCCCAGCTATTCGCCTCGGCGAAGAAGCAGCGGAAAATCGCCACCGCTCTGGAGAAATGCGACTATGCGCCGCTGCTCCAGTGGCTGCGTGAAAATGTTCACAGCAAGGGAGCGGCGCTGCTACCCCAAGAGATCATCACGCAGGCGACAGGCAAGCCGACGGATGCCAAATGGCACATCAAACACCTGCGCGAGCGCTACGTCGGCTGAGTCGGTCAGCCCTGACGCACATGACGGATGAGCCCGATCATGACGCCCTGGATGAGAAGCTCACGTGCGGGTAGCAGATCGGGGAAATCGGGATTCTCAGCTTTGAGGAAAGGCTGGGAATCCTTGATGAGGTAGCGCTTCAAGGTGCTCTCGCCGTCGATGAGCGCAGCGACGATGTCTTTCGGACGCGGCTCACGGATTTCGAGAATGACGAGGTCTCCATCGCCAATGAGCGCACCGATCATGGACTCGCCACGTACTTTCAGAGCGAAGCTTTTTGCCGAGCGCGGAATGCCCAGAGTGTTCACATCCACAGAGATGCATCTGTCCGCATGCTGCACCATGTCGGCCGCAGCCATGCCGGCGGGGATCTGACCGAAAACCGGAATGTCGATGATTTCCGCACGGTCCAGGTCTTCCGGGAAGACCACGGCGCGCGCTTTATGCGCGTGGCGCTGAATGACACCTTTTTTTTCCAGCGCACGCAGATGACTCATGGCCGCCGTCTGGCTCGAAAAACCGAAATGGCGCTGGATGTCGCGGGTTGAGGGCATGACACCGTTGGTGCGCTGGTAGCTGCGCAGGTACTCAAGAAGTTCCTGCTGGCGGGCCGTGAGTTGGGTGTCAGTGTCGGTGAGCATGAGGAATAAGGGCTGTTCGGGCGAACATTCCCTCTCATGCCCTTTACGCAAGATGTTTTCCTGAGCCGGTTTCAGCGCATAGTCACGCCCATGTTATTTTCCAATCCCCTGAAAATCTCCGCGCTGTTGCTGCTGGCAGTGATCTGCCACGCGCAGGAGGTGGCACCCATCAATCCGGCCAAAGTGGATAAAACCGGCATGCTGCCGCCTTTCACCAAGGTGCTGGGCGAACGTGCCGCAGCGGCCTTTGGCAAACAAGACTGGCCGACGGCCCGCAAGGCCTACCTGGAGATGCTGGAACTCGACGACGGCAATGCGCTCATCTGGGCCAATCTCGGTGCCGTGGAGCAGCAGTCTGGCGATGAGAAGCGCGCCCTCGAATGCTTTGAAAAATCCGTGCAGATCAACCCGCAACTCGCGCAAACCTGGACGGCCCTGGGTCTGATGCTGCAAAAGAAGGGCGACACCTACCGGGCGATTTCCTGCTTCGCCCGCGCCATTCACGAAGAGCCGGAAGATGCACGTGCCCACAATTACCTGGCCATCGCCGCCAAAGGACTCGGCTGGTCGGATGCCGCCGAGGCGGAACTGCAGCGGGCCATTGAGCTGAAACCGGATTACGGCATCGCGCACTTCAATATGGCGCTGATGCTCCTGGAGCGCCGCCCGCCTGCCATCGAACTGGCCCGCAGGCACTACCAGAAGGCGCTGGCGCTTGGTGTGGCAAAAGACGACGTGGTGGAACGCCGCCTGCAGGAGTGACACATGCAGGAACCCACGGACACATGGAACATCACCACGCAGTTGGATGAACTGCGTGAGCAGGGGCTGTGGCGTGAGCTGCGCCCCCTGGATGAAGTGAACGGAGTCATCGTGCGCGCCGCAGACCGCGAGTGGATCAATTTTTCCTCCAACGACTACCTCGGCCTGGCGCATTCCAATGAGATGCAGAGCGCTCTCGCCGCAGGAATCGCCAAATACGGCGGCGGGGCGGGTGCCTCCCGTCTGGTGTGCGGCTCGCACCGCGTCAATGCTGACTTGGAGGAAGCCCTGGCGGATTTCAAGGGGACGACTGCGGCCCTGACCTTCAGCAGCGGCTTTGCCGTGGCATTGGGGACGATCCCCGCACTTCTCGGCGCAGGCGACACCATCATCCTCGACAAGCTCTGCCATGCCAGCCTGGTCGATGCCGCGCGATTGAGCGGAGCGACGATCCGTGTGTTTCCCCACAACCACCTCGAAAAACTCGAACGCCTGCTGCAAACGGCTAAAGGGCGTGTGCTCGTCGTCACGGAATCGATTTTCAGCATGGATGGCGATGCCGCCCCGCTACGCGAGATTGTTGAACTCAAGGCCAGGCACGGCGCTTGGCTGCTGGTGGATGAAGCGCATGCCGTGGGCGTTCTTGGACCGCAGGGGCGTGGACTTGCCGCCGAACTCGGCGTGGATCAGCAGGTGGATCTGCATCTCGGCACCCTGAGCAAGGCCTTCGGCCTCAGCGGCGGCTATCTGGCAGCCTCACGTCAGGTCATCGACCTGCTGATCAACCGCGCGCGCAGCTTCATCTACTCCACCGCTCCCCCCGTTCATCTGGCACACGCGCTGGGCGTCATGCTGGAGCTGATTCGTAGTGAACGCGGCGATGCCTTGCGGAGCCAGGTCCGCAGCCATGCCCTCCAAACCCACAGCCTGCTGACCGCCATCGGCATCGCCTCCCCACCTGTCCCAGGTGCCATCCTGCCGGTGATTTTGGGCGAAGCCGCACGGGCCATGGCGGTCAGCGCCCGTCTGCGTGATGCAGGGTTCCTCATCCCCTGCATCCGCTACCCAACCGTCGCGCGTGGCAGCGCCAGACTGCGGATCACCCTCAGCGCCGTACATTCCGCCGCCCAGATTGATGCATTGGGCAAGGCTCTGCAGGATGCCCTTTGAGCCTCAGCGCTTGGCCACGATCTCCAGCGCCCGTTTTCTCGCGTCACTGATCTCCTGCGAGTTCAACGAAACTCCGTTCCTGCCCGAAGCCATCAGATTGGTGCGTTCCTGACGGTGCTGCAGGAACAAAACATGACCGAGTTCATGCGCCGTCACACGCGCGACGATGTTGGCTGTGCCGCCGGAGACCTTGTGAAACTCGGGGTTTTGGCAAACCACGACCGGCTCGCCATAAAAAAAGCCGTTGGGGCCCATGTCCTTCACAAAACACACATCAATCGCGGTGGCACTGAGTTGCTGCGTCGGAATCGCCGCTTTGACCCAGTCGCGATCCTTGATGAACCACCGTTTGGGTGCGATCTCCAGCGCCTGGAGGGCATCAATCGCCTCCAATTCAAAGCGAATGGCCGCCGGGGACCAGATGGCGTTCACCTCACCAAAAATGGCGCGCACCTCCATATCTGTAAGCGTTGTTTGCAGCCTTGGATTCGCCACCGACCGCATCAGATGCACCCTGACTCTCAGAGTGATGAGGGTAAACGGCTCATCAGCACGCGCGAGCAGCGCCCCAAGCAGCAGCAAAACAACTGACAGTAAACGAACCATGAAGTGGGTTAATCAGCGTCTGCCATTCATTCAAGCCACAAAATTGGACGACTTTGGCATGGTGACTGCTATATCGAAAAACCGACATCAACAACCAGGCAACAATTATCGACGCAAAAATTTGCTCGAAAATTGAAGAAAATTCTTTCCAGCGGTTACAGCTCCTGCTAATTTGCGGACTGAACGGCTCACGTACTCTGTCTCAAAACATCTGTTTTGAGGCATTTCATGCGAGTGTCCGACCTCAACCCAACCAACCTAATACCAAACTAATCAGACTATGAAATTGAACGCATTGCTGAAAACGCTGGGGTTCTTGGCACTGGCCGCCACTCCCGTTGTGGCCGGAACCGCTCCCGCTCCTAAAAACCCAATCGCTCCCGCTCCGGTG
>Ga0214188_100350_pt1 | contig 11965 bp, 8 predicted proteins | sample TroBogEpilimnion_5_FD_153026 | JGI IMG/M metagenome (GOLD analysis project Ga0214188, IMG submission 153026) | Freshwater microbial communities from Trout Bog Lake, WI - 01JUL2008 epilimnion | ecosystem: Environmental > Aquatic > Freshwater > Lake > Epilimnion/Euphotic zone | place: Trout Bog...
CCCGCCACAATCCAACCAAAAAATTCTCTGGCACGACCTTCTTGCAAAGCAGACACTTGATTGCTATAACAACCTAAAAAGGCAGACCAATCGCTGGCGGTATGTCCATAAAGTACTGAGCCTGAAATAACGCGGCTTTCAAGCTCATCTAATAATTCACCTGCTACTAAATCATCGGTATTAGCACCGACGCGTGTGCGTATCAGTCTAGGATTTTTAACGGTAGGGCCGGCTAAAGAGATGACTCGTTCAACGTTTAATTGACCGCTAGTAAACAACGCGCCTATCGCAATAACCGCTTGATAATCCAGATGCCATGCAAACTTATTAATATTGACTGCATCAATAAAATGAATATGCGTACTGGGCAAGCCAGCAGGATGTGGCCCTGAAAACTCAGCAACGGTTGCCACATTAGCAACCGGCATATCTACGCCAGTAGCTTTACAAACGTAGAGTTTACCCGCCGTCAAATTAGCCAGTACCGTCAGACCATTATTAAAATCATTAGAGCGTTCTCTAATAATAATGGCAGGGTCGGCTGCGAGTGGACGGGTATCAATAGCCGTTACAAAAATAGCACTAGGCGTGCTATTAAGCGCAGGGATCTTACCGTAAGGACGCGTACGTAACGTAGGCCATAAACCCGAGGCTACTAAGTTTTCTTTAACTTGTTCCGCTGTTAAATTAACTAGGTCAGACTCTCTATATTGATGAAAAGACACTTTAGCCGCGCCTTTCAATTCAATAACGACCGATAATAAGGCGCGTTTTTCACCGCGATGTACGGCCTTAATAACACCCGCACCGGGTGAAGTAAAAAGTACACCTGGATTTTTTTTATCCGTAAAAAGAGCTTGGCCTAATTTGACCGAATCCCCTTCACTGACCAACATAGTAGGCTTCATACCTACATAATCCGTACCTAGAATAGCAACGGTAGAAACCGAATTGCCATCCTCAATAATTTGTTTAGGCCCACCCGTTATGGGTAAATCTAAACCTTCTTTAATAATAAATTGCATAGTTGAAGCCTACTCTCCAAAACAAGTTGTAGCGGAACCGTCCTCTTTTTTCAACCTTAACCAAATAAGAGGCGCATTAAGACGTTTAAGAGCGGCATTACACCATAAAAACAAGATTTTCTCAATTTTGTCGTACACCTATTTACGACTCTAACATCAGTACAATGGGTGATTATTAAGCCATTAACAGCGACAAACAGGCGGCAGACTCTCTTATGCCCTGCATTAAACTTAAGGGCTATCAACTTAGGAATGAATACGAAATAATCTAATCAAGTAGCATCGCCCCCCCTTTGTAGAGGGGGCTGGGGAGGATTTTAAAATCATAGTTGCCGCTATGCTCGCTCCTAACCTGAGTTCGGGATAAGAATAATGAGACTCCCCTCTTTAAAACATGAAAGAATATATACTTTCAATCATTACACATCCCTCTTGATTGAATCCAATTCATTCTTAATAAACGTCACCTCAAAAGCCTTACAAGCCCTGTGTTGCTGTAGTCGGTTGGCAAAGGTGAAGGCATCATTCATTTCATAGTTTTGGAAGACATCGAGACCACGATCCATCAGGATTTTCCAGCCGTGGTCGGTCACTATATGCCGCGCGTGAATGCTCCCTGTTTGATCAAACTCCCAGGTAAAGTCAATGCCTACCGCATTACAGGACCCCTTGATCTTCTCAAAGCTCTCTATCTGCTGTTCAGCTTTGAAATCGTCTTCTGATGTCATCAGGTGAACAGCAATTTCTTCGTCCTGTGGATTGTACTTCACGACGGTTTCGAGGAACTCCATAAAGTTACGGACTTGGTAAAACAACCGGATGTAGGGATCGGTAATGGTTATTTTACTTGCGCCGCGCAGATAAGGGCCAAATAAAGCGTCAAAAGATATGCCCTTCTGGTTTTCTTGAAAGGTCAGATGTTGTTCCTTGACAACGGGTTCGGCGACAACTGAAGTTCCTTGTTGGGACTGTAGCAATTCTTGTAAGATGCCACCCGTATCAGTTGTACCAGTCCCTGTTTCAGCAACTGTCTTATAGTAGTAATCCGGATATTCTTCTTCCTCCAGTGTCTTAATAGAATTGGTTTTACCAGAGTGATCCAGATAGGTGAAGCACACGCTTGGGTAAGTGCTATCAATACGCATTAATTGGTCTTTGATGCGCTTGCGACCTTCAACCGCAAATTTAAGAATTTCCTCTATTTCATCCTTGGAAGCCTCGCCTTGGGGATATAAAATTTTCATCAGCCCAGAGAAAGTTTTGTTAATGCCATCCCTGTCCCGAGTTGACAGGTCAGAAGACAAAGTAAAATGTGCTTTATAACGATCTGAATAGTCATGATTACGCATTGCCCTAAGAATTTCAGCAAGATAGTCCACTACAAAACCATAATTACTCGAAAACATTTCGCCACGAATAATATCCACTTCCCATCCAGGAATGTAATAGTGAATTCGATCAAGAAAAGCGGAATCATAAAACTTGTCGGGTAACTCATCAAATAAATCAGCGTGCTTAAGCATATAAGGCACTGTATGCTGAGTATTGCCAATAAAAACCATTGAAGCTTCAGCGCCAAAGGTTTCAACACCACGAGAAAAAGACTTGTTGGCCATGTAATTTTTCATAATGTCGACCAGTGCTTTTTCCACCCGTTTTTGTTTACCGGCAAACTCGTCAAATCCCACCACATCCCAGTACCCGACCAAGCCTATTTTTCCGGATGAATTATTAACAAACAGCTTGGGGACGGAAACTTCGCCACCTGATATGAGAATGCCGTGAGGAGAAAATTCGGAATAAATATGCGACTTCCCCGTTCCCTTGGGACCTAACTCAATAAGGTTATAATTCCGCTCGCAAAAAGGAATCAGGCGAACGAGTTGGGTTAGCTTACTGCGTTTGCCAAACAATTCTGGGTTAAAACCAATGCTCTGAATAAGCAAATCAATCCATTCGTCGGTTGTGAATTGCTTGCGTGCTTCCACATAGCCATCAAAATCGAAGTACGATAATTGAATCGGCTTTAACGAAGATAAAATCCAGGGGCTGTCATTTTTTTCTTCAGAAAACTCATATTCCAGATCTGCAATACACCAGACACCACTCACCAACAGTTTCGGATGTGCTTTCACAGTTCGGGAGTCGACCAATACTTTTTTGATGCCAAGATTAGAAAAAGCAGCCTCGTAAACATCGGCATTGTCATTTAGCGCCACGCCGATTTTGTCGATGACCTTATAACGCCCCTTTTCTTTGATATCAGAACGAATCAAGCCGGCTTCATTACGATGCACATAGTGTTTGCGCAGTATTTCTTTAACCGTCTCAATACCTGACTGAATGGAGGCTTCGTCACTGGTTGCGCAGTACTGACCTAATAAATACTCAAGAACGTAGGAGGGAACAATCGCATTACCCTTTACGGTTTTAACAAGATCCTTACGGACAACAAGCCCCGCAAAGTGCGTATTTATTTTCTGGTCAAGTTCATTCATAACGATTCCTTTTAACCACGAATAGACACGAATAAACACAAATATTTTTCATAAAAAGGTTCGTATTCAATCGGTTATTGGTTTATTTTAACCACGAATACACACGAATAAACACGAATATTTTTCATAAGATAATTCGTGTTTATTCGTGTCCATTCGTGGTTCTTTATATTTTATTTTAACCCATTGCACAGCCCACAATTTGAAACACTTAATTTCTCGATAATAATTCGTGTTTATTAGTGGTTCCTCTGGTTTTAAAAATCAAAATCGCTGGTGAATGAGCGTCGTATTAGATACCGGAGTGATTTGTACTCTTTGTAATGTGTAGTGCCTGGGTGTTTTTCTCCCAGGCGCAATACCACTTCCTGGCCATTGGCCTCATCGGCCTTACGGGTTAGCACAAAACGCACTTGCAGTTCGCGCTCCCTGGGGTTGTCAGAAGCCAGATCAAACTTCAGATTATGACAGTCAGAAATTAAATCACCCAACTGGGTATAAATACCGGCTCTAAGCGTTCTTGGACGTACCTTATCAGTCACCGGTTGCGCCTGATAAAGCGCTACCGCCAACTGACCTGCTGTAATCACCGAACTTGCACCGCGTAAAATATCTACCTCAACAGCCGATATATCACTCTGCCTTTTCTTGTTGATTTTAAGGATAGGAATCACCACTTCTTGCAACGATGCCCCACCATGCACAAAACGACTGCCTGAACCTTTCAAGCGAAGTCGATTGATGGATTTAGGAATCTGCACTTCCACATCACCAATCAAACCTAACTCGGTTGATTTAAATTTCCGTAAACTCGGCAACTCTTTTAAACCCAACCCCAACACAAAACGCCGGTCGTAAAAAAGCACCGGATTGCCTTCGGGCTCAACATCCGCAAAATCACTCTCGTCAAGCGCACGGTTTTGATAAATAAAGCCATGATCCGAGGTCACTATCAAATTACTGGCATTAGCCCCGGTTAACTTCTTGATTAACTTAATCAGCTCCTGAAGGGTCTCTTCAACGGCCTCAAATACCCGCTCTTCCGACTCGCGTTTGTCGCCAGTCGCATCGATACGATTATGGTAGATATAAAGCACATCATGGTCGCGCAACAATGCCCGACTGTCCTCTTTATTAAGTGCCATAAAAGCGTCTGCTTTAACCGCCGTACTCCGCTGAGCAATCCCTTGATTAAGGATCTTGATACGATTAACTGTACCCTGTGAACTTAAACCATCCACTAAAACGGTACTGGTGTCATTATTCGCCAGCGCCAATTCTTTATTGGGCAGCAATGCCGCCATACCCAATTGTGTATAGCTCGGCAGCATTGATAAAGCAGGTTCTAACTGCGCATCGTATCGATCTTCTTGACGAATAAGGCTAAGCAATTCGTCACCAATTTCATAACGCAAAGCGTCAGAAATAATGACACAGACCTTGTTGTCTTTATTTAAAAAGGGTTTGACACAACGCTCATAAAAATTACGTTGCAATAGCACCGGCGTGGCATCCCATTGTTTGCCCGTATCGACAAACACCTGCCATTGATCATTGAGCTTGAGTAAATAATTATTGGAATAAAAATTTTCAACCTGGTCCGTTAGTGTGCCCATTAAAGTGGCCTGACCGGATAGCCTGACATGGTAAGTAAATTTTCGATAAAGCTGATCTAGGCGAAACCAAAACCGACTGTAACGCTCAATGCCTTCAACAAAGCTACCCATTGATAAATTTGCTTCACTGAGTACTTGAAAAAACTGCGCTGCAAAGTCTATCGCCTCATACAAATGACGATATTCCTTATACCAATGACATTGCCTACGTTGCCGCACCAGAATCGCGACATCACCACTGGTTATCGTTCTTAACGCTACACAGTTAACCAGATCACTAATAATCTTCTGATCAATCAGACGAAAGTAATCAAGCTCAATCAGTTCACGAAAATCCCGTTTATCTAAATCTTGCTCAATGCCCAGAATATCCGTGCACTCAGCAGACAGTGTTTCAAAACTGGCTTCAAACTGCCGACTATCTTTCCAACGCTTCAGAAATACCAAAGCGTCAGCTGTTAAACGAATCTCGCCCTCCAATCCCATCGCATAGCAAGACTTAAAGAGTTCGATAACAAAATCATGAATGCTGGGTTCGTCCGATTTATAACCGTAACAACGGGTCATTTGTTCCCAAAAAAACTCATCCAGACTACAGCGGCCCATTAATTTAATTTTATCGCTCCGTCCTTCAGCCAACTCTTGCAGCAAACATTCCAAGACCGCATCCAAACGAGGCTCGGAACCCGCACAAACCGCCAGCATCTTTAAACGAATCCCCCCAAAGGTATCATCGGCATTAAGCATACGTTTTAATAACTCTTTACGCTTAATGGCCTGATAAAACTCGGCATGGGCTCGCACCAACTCCGAAAATTCCAGGCTTAATTCCATTTCAGCCAACAAAATAGCCACCTGATCCGTGCGAAACTCGCCCTGTGCCAACTGCACGTCCAGCAACCAATTATCCAAATCATCCGGTTGCGGGCCATCACGATACAGCAGAAACTTTTGCTCGGGTTGTTCTCGTAAGATACGATGCTTAACACCAAACTCGTTATTAAGCAGCTCGATTTTCTCAACACCCGGCATGTTCAAGGCTTCAAAGCTGTTACGTAACTCCTGCTTGGCGTCATACCAAAACACAATACGGTGACGCTCGAAGAGTTTATTCAATGCTTGGACAATACGATTATTCATGCGCTTACATAATCTCCAAACAAATAACGAATAGTCGTCCAAAATTCACCATGCCGTCCACTCGCCTCTTTTTCAAGATAGCCGGAAACAAATTGCCTCAACTCCTCTTCGTTCAAAATCTCTTCCAAAAAAGGCTCGATTGCACTGGCACGCAAGGCATTAAGTTTTGGTATATTAAGGCCCAGGTGATTAATGCTCTCAGTGGCAGCGGTATCAGTCAACAATGACGGCTTAATAGCGCCATTACCCATAAAAGCAAATCGGCTTTCACAAGCACTATCAAGAGGCGATATCAAAAGTGCCGCATCATACCAATCATCTTTAAGATTTCCACAATGGCGTGGGTCACCTTTTTTTAACTGCTTCTGACAAGAACACAACATATTGGCAAAATCCAATGGATCAACAGCCGGATCACTTTGGGGCCGCAAGTGTTCAATATGTAAATCTTCATCGGTCAACCTCCGCTCGCAGTAACAACAAAGATAACCTTGTTCCTTCATAAGCGCCTCGTTAACCGCTGCTTTAGGCGCACCACTCAAATCATCATAATCAGGTTGCCAATCTTCATTAGCCTGATCTTTCCAATCGGCAAAGGCTTGCGGTTCACTACATTTTATAATGTGCTTCATTTGCCGATGATTTCCTTGCGCTTAATCAGCACTTCGGCTTTTACCAATTCAGGATCTTCACCAATCTCGGTTTTTAAGTCCGCAATTTTTTGACGTGCATCAATCAGTTGACCTTGATTAATTTCTTCATAAAGACGATGAAGTTCCAAACTGACTTTATCAGGCCGTGTAGTTTCCAGTCCCATCAAGTCTTCCAATATCCTGTCGGTATTTTTACCATAGGATTCTCTGGGTCGTTGAGCCGTCATGCCTGACTCGGTTTGTTCAAGCAGGTAAATACATTCAGGCTGAACATGCGTGATAACATGCGGTGAATGCGTTGAAATAACAAATTGGCAGTTCGGAAAAATAGCCGTCAGTTTTGGAATCACCATTCGTTGCCACTTTGGATGAAGATGCAAATCGATTTCATCAATCAGGATAATGCCCTCGCCCTCTAACGGGTTATCACGAATAGGATTGGCAATAGCCATTTTCCTGGCCAAGTCACCAACCATCGCCATCAGGCATTTCTCGCCATCGGAAAGTTGATTAACGGTCAACCGTTTGCCGCTTTTTTCAACTTCCATACGCAATGGATTACGACGCACGGTAAGGTTTTTAAATTCAGGTAAAAATAGATAAATTGCTTGACGAACTGCTTCTAATTGCGGATCTGGAAATTGATTAATGTTCTCACAAAAAAGAGCTTGCTGATCTCTTCTCAGTTCATTTTCAAAATCTTCACGCTCACGGAACCATTCAAAAAATGTACGAAAATTAGCACCACCCGATAAGGTATCATCGTAGGCAGTTAATAATTTAAAACTGTGTTTCTCTTTTATTCTTAAAGGAATATCCAATACTGCCCGATTAACCGGGTAATAAGCAAATAAGGGCAGATTAATTTGTTCTTGATCGTCGGCAATCTGTATTTGCAGTTGTTTGGCAAACTCATTAAGTCCGGTCAGTGTTGATCGTTCTTCGGTACCGGCATGTCCTGTGCGTGATTTGACCAACTTCCAATTTATAGACTGCTTATCCACTACACAAGCCAGTTCAATGATGGCGGTTGATTTACCATTGGTAATATCATCCTCCATGACAGACCTGCCAGACGAACCGGCATGCCTTATTCGACTAACCATCCAGGAAAGCAAAATAACCGTGGCATCCAAAACGGTTGATTTACCCGAACCATTGACACCATAAAAAACATTCAGCTTTTCATGAAAATCCAGCGATAGCACTTCAGCACTACGATAATGGGTTAAAGATAATTTTTTAATATTCATGTCTCAAGCCTTTTGATACTGTGGAGTCGACTCTACAATTTGTGGCGCTAACGTATTCTCCGTCATGGTGATTTTCATAGTAGATTTACTAATCATCCTTCGCCGCCAATCCTATCTCATCCAAATTAATCTTTAATTGCTTATTCGCCAACGGAATCGGGCTGTGAGCTTGATTGATACAAAACAGGGACTTGCTCAGTAATGGTGCCATCGGGTAATTGAAAGTAGAGTCTTTTATTTTTGCTGTAAACATTGGCAATGCCTCTTTGCAGGCTATCGATTTGTGCTTCTTTAACCGCTTTGGTAGCCACTTTTAAAATCTTTTTTTCCAACTCATTCATATTCAGTTCCTTCAAGAAATTGCTTTAATAACGTGTCGTCATAAACCTCATGAGTGACAGCAACCAGTTCAAAGTTGTCATCACCATTAAAAAACAACAACCATTCATCAACCAAGGCTCGATAAACTGACCAAAACAATTTTCTGCTTCGATGATAGCGCCTAATAATGTCTTGGGTTGGCACATGATGCCCGCCTTTGAGGACTCTGTTTTTTACCCTGTAAATATTTTCTTTTTCTGTTTCCAAAAACAGGTAAATCAATGTAGTTTTAAAGTTGTTTTCTTTGGCTTTTTTAATGACTTGTATCAAATACTTACCGGATAGTGTTGTTTCAATAATAAAAGAGTCATCTGCTTGCAGCGATATATTAAGTTCTTTAAAAAACTCTTTACCCGCTTTAACCTTATACTTTTGAATATCGTCCGGATCATATTTTTTAGCTATTTCATCAGCATTAATAAATTTTAAGTTTTCTTGATTGGCGTATTGGCTCGCAAAGGTTGTTTTACCGCTGCCATTTGCCCCGGCAATAATATACAAGATTTTCATCTACATCATCCTTCCTTCGCGGCCAAACCCGGTATTTTCTTCAATGCCTCACCAAACTTCTGGTAATTCACTTTTACGCCGTCATCCAAATCAATCTCTATTTGCTCGGTCGCCAACGGATACAGCACTTCACGTTCGTAAACATCCAGCTCATCAATCATTTTACGGTGGTTTTCAATATCCTTTAGCGCTTTGGTCTTATCGCCCGCAGAGGCGTTGCTACTGATACTGACCGCTTCCAGATGATTTTTATGGGCGCTTAGTTTGGTACGAAACTCACGCAAATAATCGTTAAGCACCACACTGACCGTATCCGCGCGGTAGCGGTGCATATAGATCAAGGCATTAAAAGTACCCTTTGGACTACTGAACAGCCAATAAATCGGGCGCTTTTTGTAACGCTTCAGATGGTCGGTGTAGAAATCTTTCAAGAAATACTTACGGATATCTTTACCGAGCGCCTGCTCGATAAACTTAAGATTTTCTTCGTAATGGGCATCACCAAACGTCACTTTCAGGAACTGACCAAAACGTTCAGTCACGTCATCCGTAAACCAATCACCATCAAGCATGGGGATTACGTTATCGTCATCCGCAGGAAACAAAACGTCTGATTTTTGAACCACGAATGAACACGAATCAACACTACTATTTAATAATTTCTTTTGTGGTTCTTGTTCTTCTTTTTCAGGATTTTGAACCACGAATGAACACGAATTGACACTAATATTTAACCCGTTCTTTTGTGATTCGTGTTTATTCGTGTCTATTCGTGGTTCTTGTAGTTTTTTATAGTAGTCTTCAATGGTTTCGCCTTGATTGGCTAGAATCAATCCCGGTTTATCCAGTGAGTAACGGCCAAACATACAACCCACGGCATAGGAAATGAATTCTTTCATGGTGTCGGCCAGCAACAACGTTTCTAGCTCTTCCTCGTTTTTGTTGGCACCGTAGCGGTAGTGTGGATTGCAGGTTAGGGTAATTTCCTTCAATGGCACTTCTGGTATTAGTTCGTCTTGTAAGCCGTAGGCGTCAATGAAAATGCGGTTATTTTCTTCTTCGAGGCGCTGGGTTTCCAAGGTCATTTCTTGCCAATATGCATGGAGTTGGGTGTAGGTTTCTTTGATGGATAACGGCAATGGGTAGGTTGGGTTAGCGGCTTTATCGCGTAACCCAACATCGGCGAGTTGTCGAGTTACGCTATCGCTAACCCGACCTACGGTTTGGCTATTAAGAAGCGGTAGGTCGGCAAAGTCCCATGAGGTTTCATAAGAGTCCCAGTCATGCTTTGAAATATGAGTTATTTTTACAACATCACTATCTACACCTTTAGATGAAGGTAATATAACTGGAATATTTGCAACAGTTCCTGCACCAAAATTTAAGGTAGGATTTATAATGGCGAGAGTATTTCTGATTATTGGAGTATTTAGTAGCCCAAGAACACATTCTGGTCGATCAGTTGGAAACATAGAAGATCCTGCTGAATCGAATAAAGCACCGTAATCAGTTAAACGGAAACTGGAAACACTGGACGTAAGTGCGCTCCAAGTAATGCCGTCCTTGAAATATTTATCTTCACTACGGATTTCTTTTGTATAGCTCCCTCCACCGTATCGTGTAATTACCGCATTTTTTAGCTCCTTGCCATCTTCTAACCAATTAATTACATAATCTTTATTTCCATACCACTTCCTAAATTCACCACCTTTATTTAGAGGGAACCATTTTCGATCAGACTTTTCGGCATCTAACTTATTTTTGTACCCAAATCCAAATCTATCTTTGGAAATTTCGAACCAAAAGCGCAAAAATCTATTGTTATCAGTCGTTGCCAACCCCTTTTTTGGATCAGCAATTTTTCTCAACAAGGCACCATCAGTAAACGCATTTCTTAGCGTCTCACTCACCCAATAAGCAATCGGACTCCCCGGAATTTTCTTAAAGTCAGCCGCAGAAGCACGAAAAAAACCCTTCTCTACAGTGTCACTAATTTTGGTGCTGTCGTTACTCATCGTCTTGTCCTTCAGATTCTTTATGTTCGTGTCTTCCGTGGATGCTGCTTTTATCCGTGGCATCCGTTTCATCAATGCCTAACTGATCTTCAATCAATTGCCGTTCGTGTGCTTGAGCTTCCAACAAATGCAAATCTGCCTCTATTTCCTCAACCGTAGGCAATACGCTTTTCAATTCATCAGGTAAAATCTCGGTGAAGTTATATTCACTGACGCCTAAAGGTTTCTTCAAATCACGTAACGCAAATTCGACTTCAATGTTATTTTTGTCTCGGCAAAGTAAAAGCCCGATGGTTGGATTGTCATCAGCACGCTTTACTAAACTGTCCACAGCAGAAAGATAAAAATTTAGTTTGCCAGCGTATTCGGGTATGAATTTCTTATTTTTCAATTCCACCACGACATAGCATTTAAGAGCAACATGGTAAAAAAGTAAATCGATGTAATAGTCTGTCTCGCCAACTACCAATTGATATTGTTGACCAATAAATGCGAAGCCCTTGCCAAGTTCCAATAGAAATTTAGTGATATGCCTGATAAGCTCCCTTTCAACATCCCGTTCATGGTAGGGAACCGTCATCGCGAGAAAATCAAACGTATAAGGATCTTTCAATACCTGTTGAGCCAAATCCGATTGAGGTGGCGGCAGTGTCATGCTGAAATTGGTTATTGCTTTTCCCGCACGGAAGTAAAAATTCGATTTAAACTGTAATGCCAGCACATCACGACTCCAACCCTCCTCAAGCGTTTTATTGATGTAGAACATGGCTTCATCAAGACTTTTTGACTTGGTAAAAATCAGAATGTTATGCCCCCAAGGCAATTGGTCAACAGCCTGTTGACCAATTGCCCGACAAGTGTTGTTTTCAACGGG
>Ga0214188_100362_pt1 | contig 11706 bp, 11 predicted proteins | sample TroBogEpilimnion_5_FD_153026 | JGI IMG/M metagenome (GOLD analysis project Ga0214188, IMG submission 153026) | Freshwater microbial communities from Trout Bog Lake, WI - 01JUL2008 epilimnion | ecosystem: Environmental > Aquatic > Freshwater > Lake > Epilimnion/Euphotic zone | place: Trout Bog...
CCCACTGCCTACCGCCCACTGCCTACCGCCCACTGCCTACCGCCCACTGCCTACCGCCCACTGCCCACTGCCCACTGCCCACTGCCCACTGCCCACTGCCTACCGCCCACTGCCCACTGCCTACCGCCCACTGCCCACTGCCTACCGCCCACTGCCTACCGCCCACTGCCCCCCGTCTCTCCAATCTGAAACGCCTCCCCGTTTGCAAAGCCGCCGCTTTCCCCCATCTTGGCCGCCCTTTATGCCCGAACTCGACAAGACCTACACGCCCGCGGAAGTCGAAGCCCGCTGGTATCAGCGCTGGCTGGACGACAAATGCTTTGAAGCCGACCCCGCTCGTGTGAGCGCGACCCGCCCGGCCTACTCCATCGTCATCCCTCCGCCAAACGTCACCGGCATCCTCACGCTCGGCCACGTCCTGAACAACACCATCCAGGACATCCTCGCTCGTCGCGCCCGCATGCTCGGGAAAGAAGTCCTCTGGCTCCCCGGCACCGACCACGCCGGCATCGCCACGCAGAACGTCGTCGAAAAAACCCTCAAAAAGCAGGGCGTCATCAAGCACCGCGACGACCTCGGCCGCGAAGCCCTCGTCGCCAAAATCTGGGAGTGGAAGGAAAAGCACGGTGGCATCATCATCGAGCAGCTCAAAAAACTCGGCGCCTCCTGCGACTGGAGCCGCGAGCGCTTCACCTTCGATCCCGACTACAACGCCTGCGTCATGCGCGTGTTTGTGGACCTCTACAAAAAAGGCCTCATCTACCGTGGCAAACGCATGGTCAACTGGTGCCCCTCCTCCCTCACCGCGCTCAGCGATGAAGAGGTCGTCATGAAGCCCCAGAACGCCATCATGTACCACTTCAAAGTCGAAGTGGTCGAAGCACCCGGCACCTGGCTCACCATCGCCACCACCCGCCCTGAAGTCATCCCTGGCGACACCGCCATCGCCGTGAATCCCAAGGACGAGCGCTACACCCACCTCATCGGCAAGCACGTCCGCCGCCCGCTCCCCGTCGAAAATCAGGAACTCCTCCCCATCATCGCCGACGAACACGTCGATTTCACCTTCGGCACCGGCGTCCTCAAAGTCACCCCCGCTCACGACAAGGCCGACTTCGAAATCGGCCAGCGCCACCACCTGCCCGTGATCGACGTCATGCACCCGAACGGCGTGCTCAATGACCTCGCCGGCAAAGACCTCGCCGGCATGGAGCGCTTCGCCGCCCGCAAACGCGCCGCCGAGCTCCTCACCGAAATCGGCAGCCTCGTCAAAGAAGAGCCCTATCAAAACAACCTCGGCTACTCCGAGCGCGCCGACGTCCCCATCGAGTCACGCCTCAGCGAGCAATGGTTCCTCAAATACCCCAGCGTCAAAGCATCCCAGGACGTCGTCGCCAACGGCGAGATGAAATTCCATCCCGATCGCTGGGCCAAAGTTTACGACCATTGGATGACCGGTCTCCAAGACTGGTGCATCAGCCGCCAGGTCTGGTGGGGCCATCGCATTCCGGTGTGGCATGCGATGGCGAAGGATTCTGACGAATTGCGTATCTTCTCCGAGTTCGCTAACAAGACAGGCCTCTCAAAGTCTGATTCATGGACTGAACACTGCCTGAGTGGTGTGAAGGGTGTAGCGACTCTAGTTACTGTCTATCAAAACAAGGACGAAGGCGAAACACGAATTGAGGCAGTTACCGAATCAGAAGCGGAAATCGAAAAATTGAAATCGATGGGCTTCACCCAAGACCCCGACGTCCTCGACACCTGGTTCTCCTCCTGGCTCTGGCCCTTCGCCACCATGGGCTGGCCAGAAAAGACGGCGACATTGAAAGCCTTTTACCCAACCACCGACCTCGTTACCGGCCCGGACATCATCTTCTTCTGGGTCGCCCGCATGATCATGGCCGGCTTCGAATGGATGGGCGAGCTGCCCTTCAAGAACGTTTATTTCACCGGCATCATCCGCGACAAACAAGGTCGCAAAATGTCGAAGTCACTCGGCAATTCCCCCGACCCTCTGGAACTCATCGCCAGCTTCAGTGCCGACGCCCTGCGCTTCGGTATCATGCGCAGCGCCCCGCTGGGCCAGGACATCTGCTTTGACGAAAAGAACGTCGAGCTCGGCCGCAACTTCTGCACCAAACTCTGGAACGCCGCCCGCTTCCGCCAGATGCAGGGTGGCGAGACCGAAACCGAGATCAGCGCCGCACTCCTCAGCAGCGACGACAAGTGGATCCTCCTCCGCCTCAATACCGCCATCGCCGAAGTCACCGCCGCCCTCGAAGACTACCGCTTCAGCGACGCCACCGCCACCCTCTACCGCTTCTTCTGGAGCGAGTACTGCGACTGGTACATCGAGGCCAGCAAAGCCGTCCTCCAAGGCACCGACGACAAACGCAAAGCCAACACGCTCGCCGTCATCGACTTCGTCCTCAGCAACACCCTGCGCCTCTTCCATCCCTTCATGCCCTTCATCACCGAAGAGCTGTGGCACGGCATGGCCTTCAACGCCGATCTCCCCGCAGATCAAGGCGGCAACAGCATCATGTTCGCCAAGTGGCCCAAACCACTCGATGCCGATGAACTCGCCTACTTCGGCATCCTCCCCGAAGACGAAAAGACCGCGAACGACAAATACGAAGCCGTGAATCTCGGTCGCGGCCTCAAGAGCACCTTCAACATCAACAAGCGCGTCCGCTTCGTGCTCAAGCCCGCTCAAGAGCTCCCCGCCCACGAGATCGAAGTCCTCCGCATCCTCCTCAATGCCGAGCCTCTCGACGTTGATGCCTCCTTCACTCCCACTCAAGGCACCCCCAGCGCCCTTACCCCGCTAGGCACCCTCTTCCTCCCCCTCGATGGCCTCATCGACGTCGAAGCCGAGCGTGCTCGCATCGGCAAAGAAGTCGCCAAAGTCGAATCCGAATTGGAAAAAGTCACCGCCAAGCTCGCCGACGAAAAATTCACCTCCAAGGTCCCGCAAAAAGTGCTCGACGAGCACCAGCAGCGCAAAACCGACTGGCAGGAAAAACTCGCCAAGCTCAAGGAGATGATGACCGCGCTCGGTTAATCAGGAGCGGGGGTATCCTGCCCCCGCTGTCCGGGTTGCTTTCTCATAAAGCGCGTAGCGCTGACATAACCATAGCCGTGGGCGCCAGCCCACGGACACGCGTTGCATACGCCATGCAATCCGGTGGAACCGCGTAGCGGTGACACAACCCGCCGCAATCTCCATGGCGCTCTCCCATTGGCCCCATGCCTTGGGCCGCCCCTACGCCACCAATCGCCCAATTCCTGCATTTAAGGGTACAATTTTAGGCTTGTCGCCGGAGGCGGGGCATGACCATGCTCCGATAAATCCCCGCCAACCCGAACCCAACCAACAACCATGCTCAAGATCCTGAAACTGTCATTCCTGCCGAAGTCTCCTGACTACGGTCTCCTCATCCTACGTGTCGCCCTCGGTTTTTCCATGCTCATGCTGCATGGCCGCGACAAGCTGCTGAACTTCTCTGCTACGGTGGAGAAATTTCCCGCAGTGCTGGGGATCCCCTCGAACATCGGACTCGGCTTTGCCATTTTTGCCGAAGTGTTGTGCTCGGCCCTGCTGATCGCCGGCCTGTTCACTCGCTTCGCCGCCTTGATGCTGGCAGTGACAATGGGCTCCGCCTTCTTCTTCGTCCACAAGTCCAGCCTCATTGCCGGTCCAGGATCCGGTTAACTCGCCATGGTGTACCTCGTCGCTTACGTGACCCTCGTGTTCACCGGCGCTGGCAAACTCTCGGTGGATCGCGAGTAAGCACCTTTTCGCAGTACTTTGGCCCGGCAGCGCAGGTTGCCGGGCCGCTTTATTTTTTACGATGCGCGGGATTTCAAAGTCCCAGCCAGTGACGCAAGTGAGTTTGAAGTGTTGCCACATCGGTTGAGTGCAGCCGACCAACAATTTTGCGCACCAGCCGGTCTTCGATGGTGCAGATCTGCGACTTGATCCCGCAGGGCACATTGATTGAGGCGCGCAAAATAGGGTGACAGTGACGCGGCGCGATACGCCTTGTCACATCGCTAAGCTCGTTTTTCGCATTGGCTCCCTCCGGGAGCAGGTTAACAGCAGTCGGCATGGACGCAAGCCACCACCGCCGGGCCTTTTTGCGCCGATAGCTTTTCTTGCATTCGTTCCCAAGCGGTGAAACCGTCCGCGTCTTATGGCAAAGGTGACTCTCGGCCTGGTGCAAAGCCGGGCATTTTCAAGCAAGGAAGAAAGCGTGCAGCAGCATGAACGGCTCATCCGTGATGCGGCGGCCCGTGGTGCGCAGATCATCTGCCTCCAGGAACTCTTCAACACACCCTACTTCTGCATCACGCAGGACACGGAGCTGTTCAATCTCGCCGAGGCCGTCCCTGGACCGACCACCGACAGACTCGCCCCTCTCGCCAAAGAGCTCGGCGTGGTGATCATCGTCCCACTCTTCGAAAAGCGCGCCCCCGGCCTCTACCACAACACTGCCGCCGTCATCGACGCCGACGGCACCGTGCTGGGCAAGTATCGCAAGATGCACATTCCGCAGGACCCGGGGTTTGAAGAGAAGTTTTATTTCACGCCCGGAGACCTCGGCTACCGCGTGTGGGACACCAAGTTTGGCCGCATCGGCGTCCTCATTTGCTGGGACCAGTGGTACCCGGAGGCCGCCCGCCTCACCGCCCTGATGGGCGCGGAAATTCTGTTTTACCCCACCGCCATCGGCTGGCTGCCCAGTGAAAAAGCCGCTCTCGGTGCCGCCCAGCACTGCGCTTGGGAGACCGTGCAAAGAGGCCATGCCGTGGCAAATGGCTGCTACCTGGCGGCGGTCAACCGCGTCGGCACCGAGCAGCAGAGCGAATTCTGGGGCCAGAGCTTTGTTGCAAATCCGTATGGAGAAATCGTTGCAAAGGCCTCCGTGAGCGCTGAAGAGATTTTGATCGTGCCGTGTGACCTGTCTGCGGTGGAAGATTTTCGCCGCATCTGGCCGTTTTTCCGTGATCGCCGCATTGACACCTACGCTCCCCTGACCAAACGCTATATCGATGAGTAAAGCCTCCTATCCCCAAAACTACCGTCTGCCCGCCGAATTCGAGCCGCAGGAGGCAATCTGGCTGTCCTGGCCTTCCAACAAGGAAAGCTGCCCCAAGACTTACCACAAGCTGCAGGACAAGTTTGGCGAGATCGCCAGCGTCATCTCCCGCTACGAGCGCGTGCGCATCAATGCCCCGATGCTCAGCCACATGAACATCCGCCTCAGCATCGCCGACAACGAAGGCGATCTCAGCCAGGTGGACATCTACGAGAACGCCACCAACGACGTGTGGTGCCGTGACCACGGCCCGATTTTCATCAAGCACAACGAAACCGGTCAGGTGGCGATCACCGACTGGGAATTCAACGCCTGGGGCGGTAAGTTCCCACCGTGGGATCTCGACAACGCCATCCCTGAGAAAGCGGCCGCCGCTCTCAAGATGGAGCGCTTCACCTCCAAGATGATCCTCGAAGGCGGAGCCATCGAAACCAACGGCAAAGGCACCCTCCTCACCACCGAGGCCGTGCTGCTCAATCCGAACCGCCACGGCGGCAAGCCCGGCAACAAGGCCGAAGTCGAAAAAGAATTGAAGGCCATGCTCGGTGTCAAAGACATCGTCTGGTTCAAAAAAGGCATCGAAGGTGACGACACCGACGGCCACATCGACGACATCGTCCGCTTCATCCGTGAAGACGCCGTGATCTGCATGGTCGAGCCCCGTGACTCCGACCCCAATCACAAGGTGCTCAAAGAAATCCGCGAGCGCCTTGACGACGTGAAGGCTCCAGATGGCGGCAAGCTTGAGATCATCGAAATCGAAATGCCGCAGGCCATTGAAATGAAAGACTGGCGTCTCAGCCGTCTGCCAGCCAGCTACGCGAACTTCATGATCATGAACAACGCCGTGCTTCTCCCGCTCTTCGGTCACAAGAAGAAGGATGCCGCCGCCGAAGACAAGATCTCCGAGTGCTTCCCTGGCCGTGAAATCATCTCCATGATGGCCAAGGATCTCGTCACGGAAGGTGGCGCTTTCCACTGCATCGGCATGCATCAGCCGAAGTAAGTGAACGGAGCCGTTAGAGCTTAATTATTCAGCGACGTGCAATAACGGCGCTGAATTTTTATAACGAGTAAAAGATATTGGAAATAAACTTGCAAGTGTTTCTAAAGACTTACTTGGCGGGCTAGTGGGGTCTGTTACCCTCGTGGCTCTATGATGGCTTCGCGAAACCATAATCTCTCCATTTTCTGCCGTGTCACAGGTGCGCTCTCAGCCCTGCTGCTGCTGGGTGCCTGCGCGCTTCCTGACGAGGCTTTTAGAAACTACACCGCAGCCAACAGGGTAAATCAGTGGAGTAATGTGCTGAATGCGCTGGGTGGTGGCAGCGTGAAACGTGCTGAAAGCGCGGGCAATCGGCCACTGTTCAACGGCGCGGTCTCCATGAACGTGCCGACCCACTCGGCTTCCATCAATAACATCGCCCGCCTGTTTGCCGGTTTGGACTCCTCCTACAGCCAGACGCCAGCGGTGATCGCGCACAAAATGCGCATGGACAATCTCTGGGCCGTTCACCAGAACGCCCGCCGTATCCCCTTGCAGTCTTGGGCCAGTTCAGAAATCAGCGACATCAGGCACGCGAACGCCATGTTTTACCCCTTCAGCGGGCCGGATTTCTTGTTTGCGAGCGCTCTCTTCCCCTCCGCCGAGACCTATGTGCTCTGCGGCCTGGAGCCTGCGGAACCGCTGCCGCGCCTGAGTGATTTGTCCCAGGGGGAAATCGATGCCGGCCTCACGGGCCTACACAATGCCGTTTCGACCATCATGCAGAGCGGTTATTTCATCACGACAGAGATGCGCAGCAACCTGCAGGCCACGCGGTTTCGCGGTGTGCTGCCACTGCTGATGGCGTTCATGGCGCGCACGGGCCACACGGTGGACTCCGTCGATACCGTGCGGCTGGATGGAACCGGCAACGTCACGCTGTCCGGTTCATCGGGCAACACGGGGCTCATGATTCGCTGTCACAGTCCTTTTGGCGGGTCCAAGCGGGTCTTTTACTTTCGGCAGGACCTGTCCAATGGCGGCGTGAGGGCGGGCGGATCGTTCCTGACCTTTGTTTCTCGTCTGGGTCGCGTCCCAGCCTTCCTCAAGAGCGCCTCCTACCTCATGCACCAAGGCGACTTCTCCAACATCCGTGACTACCTCCTGCGCCACAGCAGCGCCATCGTTCAGGACCCTTCCGGCATACCCTATCGTGACTTCGGCCGCTATGGCTGGGATCTCTGGCTTTATGGCAACTATCGCGGCACCCTGCCCATCTTCTCGGGCTGCCAGCAGCCGGATTTGATGGATGCCTATTCCTCCGGCAGGTATCAGGTCAAACCGCTGAACTTCGGCATTGGCTACCTGATGAACCCCCAGACCACCTCCCTGATGGTTGGGCGTCCAAGACGCTAGGATTCGAAAGGCAGACTTTTGGTTGACGCCACAAAGTCCTCGGCTAGTATCGCACCCCAATTTTTTCCCCCAGAACTCACTATGGCCACCATCTGTCAAATCACCGGCGTCGGCGTTACCCGCGGCCACCACATTCATCGCAGCGGTAAAGCCAAGAAAGAAGGCGGTATCGGTCGTCACATCACGAAGCGTGTGAAGCGCGTCATCCTGCCGAACCTTCGCAGAAAGCGCATTTTCGTTCCCGAGCTCAACAAGTTCATCGAAGTGAAGCTCTCCGCCCGTGCGCTCAAGACGCTCGACAAGAACGGCGCCTTCGTCACGCTCAAGAAGGCTGGCCTGATCTAATCAGCCCCTTTCAACTTCTCCTTTCCCAAGGCGGATCTGGCAACAGATCCGCCTTTTTCTTTTCAGCCCGTAGGATGGGTGTGGCGACAGCCCGCCCGTCCATGAGCGCAGGGCAAGCTCCCAAAGCCCGCAAACCACCCAGCATGGAGTGGTCCGCACATGCCATGTGCGGTCTGGAGTTCTGGATCCGCACGACGTCCGAAGACAACCGTCTAGTGATGGTGTCCTCCAAAGGAAATGCCGCTGCTGCCGGGGATCGCCACACCAGGAACGATGCCATTGGTCTGCTGGCCGAAGTAAACGGGCGCGCTGTTGTTCGCGTTCGTGTAGCCCAAGGTCGGGCTGTAACTGACTCCGGGAAAGCCATAGAAGGTGGTGCCGTTGCCCTGCGGCACAACGACGCCACCGGTGCCTGGGATGATCTTGGAAATGCCAGGATTGCTCCAGCCGCCTGAGTTCGAGCCTCCATGACCATGGTGACCTCCTCCCGCATAGTTGGGCACGCCAATCCGGCCCAGTCCCAGCACGGGAGCCAGACTCCGCATGTAGGAGCCGTTGGGCTGCTGCATGTACACCACCGGTTGTTGGGCACCGTATTGGGCTTGCGCCGCGATCATGGCTTCCGCCAGCTTGGTTTCGCGTTCGCGTTTGGCCTGCGCGGCTTCCTTGCGCGCCTCCGCATGCTCCTTTTCATAGGCATCGGCTTTGACAGCGTCATAACCCAATGAATTGCGCATGGCGCTGGAAAGGTCTGAATACAGCACTTTCGCCATCCCCTTGCTGTGCGAGAACGAAACCCCGTCGGGGTCACGTTTGAGGATTTTGCACTGCTGAAAGATTTTCCCCTGAGTGGTTTCGATCGTGGTAGGATCGAGTGCAGACGCAGTTAGAGCGAGTCCCAACTGAATGGTGAGAGTCAGAAGCGAGAATGTTTTCATAATAATTCTGGAATTGACTCTAAAACGTCCAAAATGCCAGCATTTATTGCTTCGGCTATCCGAAGCAATATCTTCAGTGGTGGTGATGTCCGCCGAAGCCGAATCCACCCCCACCACCGAAACCGACGTGGATGCCGTGTCCTACATTCCAACTCCCGAAGATCGTGGGGCTGTAGCCGCCACCATAATAACCCCCGTACGGATAGCTGCCATACGAGTAACCGCCGTAACCAGGGTAGCCATAGCCGGAATAATATCCTCCGCCGTACCCGTACCCGCCATAGCCAAAGCGCGAGTAACTGCTGCTACCGTAACCCCGACCACCCACGGCGGGGCCGGTGATTGGGGTGCCTACCCACGAAGGGGTTGGACCACCTGCCGTAGTTGACGGTGTGGCAGCGATTCGGCTGGCGGTAGCCAGATAGCTCGCCTCGGCCATCCGCGCCTCCATCAGGCGCTCCTGCATGACGATCTCTTGCTGCCTCTGGCGTTCTTCTTCCGCCTTACGCAAAGCGGCCTGTTCCTTTTGATATTCGGCCTCCACCTTCGGATCGTAGCGGAATTCAGCCCGAAGACTCTCCGGCAGATCGGCGAACGCGATTTTTGCCGCGCCATTCCGGTGCGCGAAGCTGACCCCATCAGGGTAGATGCGCATGACCTGGCAGTCGAAGTACGTCTTGCCCTCACGGGTCGTGATGCTGCCGTAGTTCTTCGGTGCGGCGCTGGCCGGAACCACGCTGAGCAGCAGGGCGGTGAGCAGAAGTGATCGTTTCATGAGAAAACTCCAAAGGGTGATGTCCAATCAGACAACGAAGGCAGGGCCGCCGTTGCATCGAATTAAACGTCAAATCTCAAAAAACATTCAACTAAATAGCTCAGGCCATCGGACAACTGAGCCAGAAAGTCGTCGTGTTGTTCTCTGACGCCACGCCGAGCTGGATGCTCATTTGATGACTCAGCATCGCGGCAATCGTCAGCCCGAGACCGAGGTGATTGCTGTTCTTGTAACCGTGGAACGGGCGGAAAACCTCCTGGATCTTCTCCGGGGCGATCTGGGAGCCGGTGTTGCTCACCAGAATGTCCACCCGGCGCTGTTCAGCGGGGGTGATCGTGCCTGGGCCACAGATTTTCAGGGCGCAGCGGCCACCACCCTTGGCGGCGGCTTCAGCGGCGTTCTTCAGCAGTTCCGTCAGGATGTCTTTAAACTTCGTCGGATCCACGAGGATCGGCGGCAGGCCGGCCTGCACATCGGCTTCCAGTTGCACACCCTCCCGCTGAAACGGCTCCGTGACCGCGCCTTCGATGACGGGGAGGTATTCATTCAAACCCAGAGACTGCGGGGTGATTTTGGCACAACCGCCAGCGGAGCGAATACGCTCACTCAGATTGGTCACGCCCACGGAAGCTTCGCGGATGTGCTGCATGTTCTCGCTCACGCCCGGATCAAGGTCGTCCGTCATCAAAATCAGGCTGCTGAAGCCCTGGATCACCGCCAGCAGATTGTTCAGCTTGTGCGTCAGTCCGCGCAGCAGTTCCTGGTGGAAGCCTTCACTGTGTTCTTGGCCGAGATTCAGGGAGGTAGGGAAATAAAACTGCATGGCGAGTAGGGGGCGGGGACAGGTCGGAGTAATGCAGTCGGGCAGGGGCGGTGTAAACGCGAATTTGGCGACTTCTTCTATGCGGGGTGACTAAAAACTGGCATCCGCTGCGGCATCTCGCCACTGTCCCACTTCATGGCCCTCCTCGAAGTCCGACATCTCACCAAGCGCTGGCCCACCGGACGGCTGGCGCTCGATGACGTGGGCTTTGAGGTGCGCGAGGGCGAAATCCTCGGCCTGCTCGGCCACAACGGCGCAGGCAAGAGCACCATCATGGGTATCACCCTCGGCATGGTGCGGCCTGATCTGGGCGAGGTGCGTATCGGTGGCCGCAGCGTGCAGGCCAATCGCGGCGCGGCGCTCCAGCAGATCGGCGCGATCTATGAAGCCGCCGTGTTTTACGATTACCTCAGCGGCTGGCAAAACCTGCGCGTGCTCTGCTCACTCTCCGGTTGGTGGGACGAGGCGGAGGTGAAACGCGTCGTGCAGATGGTCAATCTCACCCGCGCCATCCAGCAAAAAACCTCCACCTACAGCCACGGCATGCGCCAGCGCCTCGCCCTGGCGCAGGCATTGTTGCCGCAACCCAAAATTCTCCTCCTCGACGAACCCACCGATGGCCTCGATCCCGAAGGCATCCGCGAATTCCGCGAACTCATCCTGCACCTGCGCAAGCACCACGGCATGACGATCATGCTCAATTCGCACCTGCTTGGCGAAGTGGAGCAAATGTGCGACCGCTGCGTCATCCTCAAGGACGGCAAAAAAGTCTTTGAAGGCCAGGTGCCCTCACAGGAAAAATCCCGCCGCATCTACCAGCTCGACACCAACGACATCGGTCTCGCCCGCGAAGTGCTCGACCGCTGCGGTGCCACGATGGACAAACACGGCATCGTCGAAGTGCCGCTCAACATGGAGCCGCACGAACTCGTGGCCGCGCTTGTGAACGGCAGGGTACAAGTCAGCGCCTGGCAGCCACATCACCGCACGCTGGAGGAACTTTACATGGGCCTCTCTTCTCGATCATGACCCTCTTCCTCCAGCAGTGGTATGGCGAGCTGTTGAAGCTCTTTTCCCGACGGCGTACTTACATCGGCTTCGGTGCCTTTGTGTCGCTGGAGTTGATCATTCTGCTGCTCATCAAAAAGTTCGGCATGGGGCCTATCCAAAAAGCAATCGTCGGTTCGGGGCAGAACTTTGAGTACTACTTTTCTGCGATCACCGTGGCCAGCACCATCATGGGTTTCGCCATTTTTCTGTTAGGCGCGCTGTTTCTCAGTCTCGTCGCTGGCGACATTGTTGCCAAAGAAGGTGAGGAC
>Ga0214188_100365_pt1 | contig 11681 bp, 5 predicted proteins | sample TroBogEpilimnion_5_FD_153026 | JGI IMG/M metagenome (GOLD analysis project Ga0214188, IMG submission 153026) | Freshwater microbial communities from Trout Bog Lake, WI - 01JUL2008 epilimnion | ecosystem: Environmental > Aquatic > Freshwater > Lake > Epilimnion/Euphotic zone | place: Trout Bog...
TGAAATTTAGGTTTGTGAGGTTATTTTGCGAGTTATCAAATAGCAAAAAACCATAACACCTTGATTTATAATAAAACTTAATTTCCGCCCGTTTTATTATAAATCAACAAGTTATAAAAACTTGAACATCGAGTATAAGTATTCCTACGGATGTTATCTAGCGTTCGCATAGCGTATATTGCTTTTCGTTGTTTTTTTTATTCAAACCATACGGCATTAATACCTTAACGGACTCTATATTGGTAGCAGATTATCGAAACCTTAGTTTAAATAAATGGCTGGTTTTTATGATCTCTTTGTTTAAAAGTCTTCTCTTTAGCGATATAAAAAGCGTGAAAAATATTATGAATAAAACTCAAGTTGCCTGTGAATTTGAAGGTCCAGGTAGTAGCTATGCAAACAAAACAAGCATTTTATGGGTTACTGGGTATCTTATTTTTATGACGTTCATATCAATGGCCGTATTAGCTGTGTTATGGCCTACATATGAGGATAGCACTTGGACTTTACCTGTAAGTAGCGAACTATCGATAAGCTCAATTTCACCCAGTCATGGAAAAATTAAAGAGGAGGTTTGGGTCAGTATACGGGGTACAGGCTTCACGGATACTACTAAAGTCAATTTTGGTACGGCTGACGTTCCCCAAAAAGACATCATAATCGCCGACTCAACGCATTTAAGAGTTAAAGGGCCTAATCAAACGCCAGAAAAAGAAGGTGTTGTTGATATTGTTGTTAGCAATCCAGAGCAAAATAAGAGACGGGCTTTAGTTGCTGGATTTTATTATTACAAAGACAAACCCTCCAAAGCTACTATTAGTTTTCTTTCACCTAATACCGGCCCTCTTACGGGTGGCCAGACCGTGACTATTAAAGGTTCTGGCTTTGACAATAAAATCACAGAAGTCAGATTTGGCGGAGTGCTGGGTACTAATTTATATGTTCAGAATAACGAATCTCTTGTCGTTACAACACCCACTCATGGAGTGGGTAAGGTTGATGTGGCGGTAGATGCTGGTGAAATCACTACAAGTTCCGAGAGCTATACATATGCCTATTGGGTTAGCCCCTTTTCCTTGCTGATAATGGTCATTTGCGCGGGGGGATTAGGTGGCTGTTTGCATGGCTTTCGTTCATTGCTTTGGAATGTAGGTTATCGTAAGTTGCGTGCAAGTTGGTTGTTGAAGTATTGCTTATTGCCTATTGTGGGTGCGGCTATAGCGGTGATTTTCTTTTTGGCGGTATCTGCAGGTTTTACTACCATTCAAGGTTCTAGTATTTTTGTGCTAATTGGATTGTCTGGCTTAGTGGGTATGTTTGGCAATGAAGCCGCAGAGAAACTTAAAAAAATAGCCGAAGGCCTGTTGTCTGAAGTCAGAAAAGACGAGGTGGCTGAATCAGGTGTGTTATCAATAACTTTAGTTAAACAGAAAACAGGTAGCGAAGATGTGGAAATAACAGGGCAAAACTTTGATGACGTAGAGGTGCATTTCGGAGCCGAACCAGCCGCGATTAAAAGCTGGAGCTTGACGAGGCTCATTGTAGTTCCACCGGTACATCATCAATCTGAAACAGTCGATGTGACGGTAATTCGTAAAAATGGCCAAAGTTTCACTCAGCGTAAGGCTTATATCTATCAGGTAGAGCCCACTAGCTAATAAAGTTCAATAGACCTTGAGCGATCATTCATACAGAACATCAACAAGGTTGGCTTAGCGATCAACTAAGCCAACTGAACTTAGACTTTTGTGTATTCATAATCCTTAAATCATAGTTACCTTGAATAACCCCACGATTTTACCCATCATTAGGAGATTATTATGTCTGAAAATTTTCAGTTTCACCCTCGCCCTGACGCGCATCCTATGGAATGGAACGAGCTTTTGCCACCATTGCAACATGCGGTACGCGACTTATTGGTACGCCTTGAGGGAGCCGTTAGCAAAGTTGATCAAATTAGAGAAAATTCTAACAATGGCAAAAGTCAGGACTATCCTGCTAGTTGTTTTCTAGTGTACGGTGAGCGGGGTACCGGCAAAACTACCGTACTGCTAAGTGCAAAGGATGCTGTGGGTAAGCCTCGTCGACCGTTCTTTAAAGATCCCATCAAAAAGGAAATGGATCATGAGAGAAAGTTACGTAATGATGCAAAAAGAAGTGCCGACGAACTTCAGCGCAAAGGCCTAGTTTGGCTAGAGGTGCTCGATATAGAATCAATGCCTTTACATACTAATTTACTTACAACCTTGTTGACGCGTGTGCGCAATGCACTTTATGCCTCTGATGCTGAAAATAAGAGCTTTGAACACAGCTCGATACTCGAAGACAGTGCCGACAGTGCCCGTCATCAGCTCAATAAATTGATCAAGGATGCGACCTTCATGTGGGAGGAGATTATAGAGCCCAATACTCGCGAAATATCCAGTCGTCAGATTAATGTCGCTGATATTTCAGCAAACTATAAGAGGCTATTTAAGGACGCAATGGAAGCGTTATCCAAAGAGCTAGCTCGGAGGAATGGTAGTTGCGAGGTATTTCATCCCATTGTCTTACCTATAGATAATATAGATCGTAGCACCACTCATCTTTACAATATAGTCAAATTGGCTCAGTTGGTGGCTAGTCCTTATCTTTGGTTAGTGCTAGCCGGAGATCGAGAGGATATCGAGACTTTCTTGGAGCGGGCTTATTGGAAAGAACTGATTACTATAGGTGATGGTGCAGGAGGAGATGGCAAAGTAGGATCTAGGGGCGAGGATGAAGCGTTAATGATGGCAAGGCGACAAGCTGCTGCCGCTTCACATAAGCTTTTGCCGCCCAGTCATCGTATTCAAGTCGATGTGCTTAAACCTATGGATACCTTGAAATTTACGACTACATTATCAGGAAAAAGAAACCAGCACAGCCAAGAGCAAACTGTTTATGATTTACTCAAGCAGATTAAAATTCCAAACTTGGGTAATGGACATGATATCAATTTTGTCGAATTATTCGATGCACGGCAACATGTAGAAGATCCATCTGATCATTGGACTAGGGATACGCTATTGATTGGCGTGATGGATACAGAAGCCGAGCCTAGCATTCAGATTATTGAGTTTATTGAAGAACATAAAGATATCGAAAATCCATCAGAGAAGGTCAAAGGCATTGCTACTCTGAATAAGAAATACTTAACGGCAGCTGCCCAACTTGGGCTGCAATTACCCGCTAGAGCAGTACTTGATCTTTGGCAACTGGCTTATTGGGCAGTCAATGCTCATCCTGAAAAAAATAGAAAAAACGAATCTGAAAGCAGCCCGCTAATAGCCGAGAAAATTGCTAGGACCATGTTGCGTAATATTATCGCTGAGAGCAAGTTGTCTAGCAATCTAGGTCGAGTGCTACAAGACCGAGTCATTGACCAAGACCCAAAAGGCGCAACTATACTTAACTTTAAGTATCCAGAATTTAGTCTAAAAGTGAACTGTCTACGCGCATTGGATTTTTCATTTCGTGTCATTCCAAATCGATCCAATGAAAAGCTGAAATCGAATTTTTATGTTAACTCTATGATTTCATTTCTTGGCGATGAAAAGTTGGATCTTATCTTTTTGAATGACCCAATTGGAAAGAAAGGGTCAGACAATCAAGTGACTAAGCCCGTAATAAAAAATGATTTAATTAAGCAACATAATACGGTAGATAAAGATAGTGAGTCTCTGCCAGATCTTGTCGCTGGTTGGCTGGAAATTCTTTTTGATATTACATTTTGGGCAAAAAAGTCTTGGGTGTTGCCGCAACTTGATTCAGATATCCATTTATATAGGTTCATCCGTGTTTCACATGACGTTGTTATAAACAGCAATGGCCAATATAATCGAAAAGAGTTAAAAAAACTTTATTGGCCGGTTCCGCTTTGGCTCGAGTTTTTCACACTCGATATACTCAGAATGAGATGGGATAAGTTCAGGGCAGTTATTCGAATAAAAAGCCATAATAATCCGGTTATTCCTGCAAGATATCTACCATGGGTGTTGGCCATTGGTTGGGTTGCTTGTGTACTAGATACCTTCTGGGTTCTAGTTCCTAAGGGCTGGAAGATAGATAAGCATGAAGCGCACAGTAAAATAAAACTAGCATCCTATGTATTGCAAACAGAACAATGGGATAAAGCCTCCATCGAAGATCTAGAACGTCATGTCTTTAAAGCAGCGGCTGATTTGTATGCACTCATTATTAAAAATAATGCGGATCAAGAGCGGGTCTTTTTTAAAGAAGAAGGAGTGACTACGATGAGAGACTGGCTGGAGCAAAAGCTACCCTTATTATTGAGTCACTTATATGTTCCTCTGGAAGCTGATGTTACAGAGCCACGTTGCACAAAAATCACCCACAGTTTCAAAGACACGGCATTGGTAAAGCATTGGCAAAATAACTGGCCCTTTATTCTTGTCGACATTGAAAAAGAATATAAGACTATGTTCTCGGTTGACGACAAGTCTATGGATAGCGAATCCACTTTGCAGCCAACCCCTTCTTATCTTAAAAATCTGGACTCGATAGGGCCTTTTGCCGATATGCACACGTTGTGGCTAAATCCCAATCTTGACGGTCGTTAGTTTATGCCTCCCATTGATCTATCTGCTAATGCAACGCCGCCGCCACGGCGGGTACCGGAATCTTTTCTTCGTGCCGAAGTCGCGGCTTTCCCGCTGGCTAGCGAAAGATCTTTTCAGCTGGGTTTGGTCGCGCTAGATCCTTTATTGGGCGAGGATAATAAGACCGGTGAGCTGTGGCGCTCATGTGAAAGTCAGCTTGCGCCACATACCGGTTGGTCGCTGGATCGCTTACTTGCTGCCCGCGACCGTGGTTGGTTTGGGGCAATGTCTGGTACTCATGATCACGCAATACCCTTGCATGTTTATCTTAAAACGCTAGTGCGTAGCCATCTTTCTCTACGTGCAGGTGTTACTGAGCTTGAAGAAAGTACCGATTTGACGGCCTTAGATGCTGCCGACCACTATCGCTGGTTAACCTTATCTCTGCCGGAAGATTTGTTGCTGTCCGCGCTGGGTATTGAACCGGCCCCTGTGCGTGTCGATCTTAACTCCCCCTTGCTAGTGCGCCGCTTACTCGATCTTGGCGTGGCCGAAATTCATCAGCATATCGGTGCGGGCATGAGCTTTCCTTTGTTATGGGTGTCAGCACTTGCTGCCATTGCCACAGTTGATGTGAAAAACGATGCATTGGCAAACCCCGGTGCACCACTGTCAGAAGGCAAATATCTAGTACGTTGGTTACTTGCCGCTGCCATAGCGCGCTGCACCTTGGCGGAATTTTTGATACGAGGAACGGCTAGTTTTAGCGCCTTTGTCGATGATGCTTACTTGAGTTCAAAGAACAAAGCCTGGACTCCGCTTAGATGCGAAACGCTTAAGGCCGTAATCAAGGCGCTCATTAGTGGCGATGAGCAGCGCCTGCCAGACATAGAGCTGCTACGTGATCTTTATGTGGATATTCACCCTACTGCCTTGACGTTGAAGGATGAACCGATCAAAAATGTGGATGATGCGTTCAGGCGCTGCGATCCTATTGCCGTGCGACTCAATTTGTTTGGCAAGAATGCAGGGGAGCGCTGGTTGCTGCGCAATGCTTTTGCTTACCTTGAAGGTCGACAGCGCGCTAACCGTAGCACAGCAGACGGCAAACAGCATGACGATTATTTTGCACATTTATTTTGGCAAACCACCCGCGTTCGCTGTCAGTATTATCGTAGCGTTGTGCAACGACCGCTCACCGGAGGTTTGCAATGGTTTATTCGTTTTTACGATAGGCTTGGCGATCTTCGCAACCCCTTGAATCCTATTTTACCGCAGGTGTCTTATGACATCGCGGGTGAAGGCCATCGTATTCGGGTGTTGGAATTTAGAACCAGTTTGCAAAAAACGGCTACTGACATTGGCGAGGAATTACTAGGTTATCTGCTGTCTTGGCAACAAGTCTTGAAAGAAAACTCGGCATCAGCATTTGAGCCGGAAATAGGTATTGTTTTTCATTTCGTTAAATATCGTGATAGTTCTGATCGAAAAGAAGGAAAGCCAAGCGCATTCTGGGCAGGAACTTATGCAGAACCCAATAAAAAAGAGGGTATGGATGTTGTGCATGGTCGCTATGTTGATTACTTTGCCCAGCAATGCGGCAAGGCGCGCGCCTTGGCTGAGCTTATCGAAGCCGTGCCGTCTTGTTTGTGGGTCATTCGCGGTTTGGATGTGGCTACCGATGAGTTGGGTGTTCCTACCTGGGTTATAGCGCCTTTATTCCGTCATGTACTTGATGCCTCGGCGCTGGCCTCTGTGCGTGAGCAAGACAATGCGGGGCCAATACTGAATGTAACGACTCATGTTGCTGAAGACTTTAGGCATTTACTCGAAGGTATGCGCCATATCTATGAGCATGTGCACTATATTCTGGGTGGCAGTAAAGGGCGGTTGGGTCATGCTATTGCGCTGGGCGTAGATCCGAAAAGTTGGGCTGAATCGGTCGGTTCAGTACTAATGCCGGCTGAAGAACGGCTATGGGATTTGATTATGGAATGGCGCTTATATACCCGTTATCGAATTCGCCCCGAATATGCAGCAATAGCGCCGCCAGGACGCGTCAATATTTTGCTTAACAAGGTGCGTGAATTATCGGATTATATTTATGGCAAGCATAGCTATCGGGTAGAGGAACTGGCCGAGGCTCACCATTTGTTACATCGTTTTTTGGTGCCACCTTATGCCGATAGGCCGATGGTTGATGGTTGATGGGGGTTACGATACCTTTTTGAAGGCTGCACAACATATCAAATGCTGTAGCGGTCAAGGGCGCTTGCATTCGCCTCGTCGAGTTGGAAAAATTCTTGAGCTTTATTTAGATGATGAATCTGTGTTTAGGCGCGGACAAACACTGATTGATGTGCCTGTTCGTATGGACGAAGTAGAAGCACTTAATGCCGTGCAATATGGGCTTAGGCATGGCATTAGCCAACATGGTATTGTGATTGAGGTAAATCCATCAAGCAATCTACTTATCGGAGATTTGCTAGACTTACGCAATCATCCTATCCTAAGACTAAACCCACCCATTCCCGAGCCCAATTCACCGCCCTCCGTAGCTATCGCTTTGGGTTCTGATGATCCGTTAACCTTTAGTACCGATTTATTGAAAGAATATACTTTACTCTACCAAGCCGCCTGCTCGGCAGGCTACCCAGAACCTGCTGTACAAGCATGGCTGGAATCTATACGCCAGACCGGCATGGATGCTCGATTTACCCGAGCTTGGCGACCTAATGCAAAAGAGAAGGTTGAAAAATTGATCGAAGACTTGCGTCAGTATTTACATATACCATTTAGGGATGCGACTTAGTGTGGGCTTCAGCTTTTTACATCAATAAAGAACTGAGGCTGTGCGATTTATGTTATTTAAGAAAATTCACCAAGGTAACTCGCAAAAAATAAAATACCCTCTATAAGGATGTGCAAAACGGCAGTGAAGCGCATCCTATAAAAGTGGGAGGTTTATTATTACGTCTTACCTAAGCTTAATAACATAGCCGTTTATAAGGGACATAGGATGATGGGTTGGGTCTTTTCGCAACCTATCATGACTCGGCAATATATTATAGCTTGTCTTAGTTAACCAATGTATGGCCACGTTGACGCATACATCTTTTAAAGGCTAGTTTAAAGTTTTCGTTGGCTTGATAGCCTTCCCATAAGCCAGCGGGAATAGCCATAATAGCGCCCCCAGCAGCACCCATTGCCGCACTGCCTGCGACAGCACCGACCGCAGCACCCGTTGCAGCACCCGTAACAGCGCCTACAGCAGCACCCATACCGACTTCTTTGGTAATATCAGATGCTTGATCGGCCAGTGTTTTGCACTCAAACATATCGCGCTGAACGGTGTCTGGACTTTTATCCATACGAGGATCGACCACCGGACGCCAGCCACTGGTAGAGGCGCAGCCAGTCGTTAAAGCAGATAGTATTAATAAGGTTGATAAATGACTTGTTTTCATGTTGTTCTCTAAGAAGGATTTGTTTTTAACATTATATAGGATTGTATTATTTATGCTCAGCGTTTGCAGTGCCATAACTTGAGCGCGGTAAAACAGCTAAAGCTGTTTTACTCCAAACTCAGAGTTAATGCAATTCATCCCAAATAGGCTGCAACAAGGTCTGGCATTGCTGTTCAAAATGCTCATCCAGCACTTCGCCTCGGTTGAGCATGTCTTGGTAGAGTCTTTTAAGTTCTGGTTCGTAAGCTTGTAATACGGCTCGGTCTAGCCATTCTTGGGCGGCAGCTATGGCGGGTTTGCTCGCTCTAGCGCTGGTTTTTAATAGCTGTGCTTGTTTAATATAGGCTAAGGCAGCTTCTACAAAAAAGGCATGAGGGGCTTGCTGGCCGGCACAATAAATATCCACTAAGCTCGCTAATAAATCAGCTGAGCCATGTTCTGGTAAGAACACGATATCTTCATCCGTACTTAATAAATGAGTGCTTTGCGGTGCGAGCTGATTCAAGACACAATGATGCAACAGCGCATTGATAAAGTCTTTGCCTTTAAGGTCTGCATAACGATATATCAGGCTAGCCTGTTCATAACGACAGCCTAATTTACCTACTAAACGATGCTGATTAATACGCAGATCAATCGCTTTATCTTCTATAGAGGCACCTAGGTTTTTTGTTTGTAGGCATGTAACGAAATCGTCAAGACTGGCTTGTTGCTGAACAAATTCTAACTCGCCTAACACGCCTGATAACCAGCGGCCTTGCGCTTGTAGTTTTTTTACCGAGGGGCTTTCACCTAAGAGTCGTTGCTCTATCCATTCATGATAAATACCGTAGCTTTCCCTTTTATCAATGACAAAAGGCTCGCTCTCTTCGATTTGTGCGTTCATTGTTTCAAAACGTAAGCTCAGTTGCTGACGCATAAAAAAGCGTTGTGGATGTTGATAAAAAGCCAATAAATCAGCGATTTCGATAACGCTGTTCGTATCTGTTGTGAGTTCGCCTTGCCACCAGTTAACTGCTGGTATCTCGGGGCTTTGTAACGCTTTGGCGGTTTCGCAATCGGCGCTAGAAAAACTCACTAAACCCGGGCTGCCATTAAAATAACGATAACTAAAAGATTGTAAGGGTTCGCGTATCGTCAGGTTCTGTAATTGATAATTATCTTGTAATACATCAAGTAACTCGCTGATCACGACAGAAGGAAAAATAACGTCATTATTGGCGATCGATTGGCCTATGTAGGTCACTACTAATTGTTGTCTAGTCGATAATACTATTTCTAAAAATTGATATCGTTCATCGCTGCGCCGTGAATGATCACCTTTACGGGCATGTTGTGACAATAAATCGAAGGTAGGATTTTGATCTATTTTTGGAAACTCACCCTCATTCATGCCCAGCAAGGCCGTCACTTTAAAAGGGATAGCCCGCATCGGCAACATAGAACAAAAGGTTAATTGACCTCGTAAAAAACCTTGAGTCGATTTAGTTTCAGAAACACGATCTTCTAGCCAGCTAGTAATGACTGGCAAAGCCAAGCACTCATTATGAACGCCTTCTACATTAGACGATAAGGCCGTTAATAACTGATAGAGTTGTTGCAGTTCAATAGAGCCGGTTTGTCCTAGTAATTGTTCAGCATAACAACTCAGCTGGCTAGTCCAATCGACTAAAGTCTTGGGGCATTTTAGTTCATTTTTAGCGTTAAATAATACGCTCATGAAACTACATAAGCCGCCTAAAGCCTGAGCAGAAGAGCCTTCAATATCAGGAAAGGGTAAAACCTCGCAAACAAAGTCATCTTCTGAGCCTACCGCATAGCCCATTAATAATCTATCTAAGGTAGCTTGCCAAGTATTTTCATTCAGTTCGGGTAGATCGAGTTCTTTTTTATGTTGCGCAGACTGGCCCCAGCGCACATGGGTCGCTGCTAACCAATATTTAATTAACTCTAAATCGGTTTCTACTAAGGCAAAGTTGCTATAAATAACGGGCTGCTCTAGTAAATCCAAGACACTTTGCCAGCCCAAGCGACTTTGACTCAAGTCTAAAAAACGGATAAACGCATCTAAGCTATTATTGCTTAAGCGTAAACTACGGTCGGCAATGGCGTGTTGTATATCGCTAAATACCGCCGAAATAAACGGCTCATAGACTTCAATGTCGACCGCCATCACCACGATATCACGCAGCTCTAAACTGGTGTCTTGCTCTAAAGCCGCTAATAATTGATTTCTTAACACCTCAACTTCGCGCAATCGTGAATGACAGGCATGAATACTAATAGAGTTATCAGCAAGTAATGATCTATGCCCCTCTAATTGATTATGTAAAATATCCTGTTGTAATTGTTGCAGCACTGTAGTGGCTTGGTATTCAATTAATTTTGACGTGTTTGCTTTAAAATCAGGGTTCAGCTGTTCTTGCAACATCGCCTGAAAATCTCGCCCCTGCAGCCCTAAAGAAGACAATAAGGGATGACCATCAAAGACCTTATCTTGCAAGCCTTGCTTACTAACTAGCTCAGCCCAATAGCTTTGACAAGGATTTAGTAAAAAAAAATGCACATCACAATGCTTAGCTAAGCCCTCTAAATAACTTAAAAACAGGGGCGGCAGGGTATTAATACCAAACACCGCAATACGTTCAGGTAGCAACGTACTTAAAGCACCGGGAGGGGTATTATTAAATTTAGCAATGGTCTCTAACCATAATGCACCGCGATGCTTAACGCCTGTTTGTTCACAGATGGCTAACCATAAAGCACGTTGCCACTGTTCGGTGGCATTATCATAAAGCAGATCGCCTTTTTGCCAAAGACTCAGCATATCGGGGCGCATCATTTGATATTGATCAAAAATTTGCGCCAACTGCTTTGCCAGTTGATAACGCTTTATGTCTTGATGGTCGGTCTCTAAATAGTTTTTTATGGGCAAAAATTCAGCACCCTCTACCTGCCGTAATAAGGCTTCAATACGCCATAACATGAGGTTGCGCTCAAAAGCGGCATCATTTAATCGACTGTCAATACGTTGCGCTAAAGCACTAAAAAATTTGTTTGGAAATAAAAACTCATAATTAGCCCAAACCTTAAGCTGCTCGGCGAGTTGTTGCGACAACCAACGCTCCATGCCCTGACTTTGAATCAGAAATACTTCTTTAGCAAAAGGGGATGTTAACGGTCTATTTTTAATGAGGCTAGTCAAGTTTTCGACTAACTCTTCGGTTTTATTGGAGCTATGAAGGATAAACATGGATAAGTTTAAATAAGAAGTAAATGGGCGTCGACTATTGTTAGCGATTTCGTAATCTATCACACAAACAACATAAATCCACTAAGTCAGTATTACTACCTATATTTTTAAAGATTTTATTATGTAATACTTTAAAAAAACAGCAGCTTATTGACTAGATATTATCAGTGGTTTTTAAGATCATTTTGCACCATTAGTTAAATGATCCTAATGATGACTCTAAACAATGAGACATCGGATTAAATAATGTAAACGACGTGCTAAACATATATCAGACTTAGAGTAGCTATAGTACGACGTGTTAAACATTTAACAGACTCTATAGTAGCTATAGCACGACGTGCTAAACATTTAATAGACCTAGAGTAGCTATAGCACGAC
>Ga0214188_100367_pt1 | contig 11665 bp, 4 predicted proteins | sample TroBogEpilimnion_5_FD_153026 | JGI IMG/M metagenome (GOLD analysis project Ga0214188, IMG submission 153026) | Freshwater microbial communities from Trout Bog Lake, WI - 01JUL2008 epilimnion | ecosystem: Environmental > Aquatic > Freshwater > Lake > Epilimnion/Euphotic zone | place: Trout Bog...
ACCCCGCGCGTCACCGGCGAAGTTTCCACCCCATTCGCACTGACCGTGAGCACCCCCGCCATGCCGAGCAGACCACCGCGCTCATGATTGCCGTTGATGCTGACACGCTGGAACCCGTCGGCAATGCGCATCGTTTTCTGCTCCGGCAGGTTGTAGAGTTTGGCCAGCCGCTTGTCGATGAATGAATAATCGGCATCGAGAAACTTGCTCACCGAGCCGTTGTTGCGAACGAGATCGCGGAAAAACATCCGCGCTTCCGTCTTCATGGCTTCGGGAAGGTTTTCAGCGTAAAACACGCGCATCGTTTCACGTGGCGGCGGCATGCCGCCGAGATCGCGCAGGTTCAGCCAGCCGTCGAGGAACCCGTTCACGAATGATTCCACGCGGTCATCCGCAAGCATGCGCAGGCTTTGCTTTTTGAGCTCCTTGAGGTCGCTCAGTTTTCCAGACGCAGCGGCTGCCAGCAGGTCTTTGTCCGGTGGTGTGGTCCAGAGGGCGTAGGAGAGACGGGAGGCCAGATCGTAAGGGCCCAGCTTCGTCTGCTTTTCATCCGTGACTTCGCTGAGATAAAGAAACGACGGCGAGCAGAGGATCAGCTTCAACGCATCAAGCGCGGCCTGGCGTGGGGCGGCCTTCTCGCCAATTCTTTTATCATAGATCTTCCGGATGCCCGTCCGGTCCGCGTCATTGAGCGGGCGGCGGAACGCACGCTCGCCGAAAGCATAAAGCTGTTCCAGCGCATGCTCCGCCTGAAAGCCCTGCTCACCGAACACCGTGACTTCCTCCGCAATGCCACCTTTTTCGGGCAGCGGGCCATTGATCTTGATCTCGCCGATGCGGATATGCGGCAGCTTACCTTCCCTCAGCAGAAGCGCGCGCCCGACTCCAGATTTCTCAGCTTTGCCTTTGAGCTCGTCTTTGTAGCGCTGGTTGATCGTAATGACAGACGAACGCGACTCATAAGGGCCATTGGGAAAAATAAAGCGCGGCGTTTGTCCAGCCTCAAGCCAGACGCGAAACTTGATCCACGTCGGTTTGTCGTCCGGCACAGTCGCCTGACCAAGCAGCGGCTCGATCGCCTGCGGATAGTGGATGTGCCCCTTGGTAACGTCTCCTGGCACGACCCCCAGAATAAACGGCTCCGAGAAATCGATGCCGAAGATGGCGGGATCATAATGCGTGTCACGGTGCATCGCCTGCGCGTTCACCTCGATGTCGTAGAGCCCCGACTCCGGCACGCCTTTGAGAAAATCCTCAATGTGACCATAGCCACCCTGGCGCGTATCGGTGTTCGGCTGTTCGTAGAGGCAGAGGAACTGGAAATTGAAGACCTCTTTGTGTGACCCCGTCAGCTCCTCATACTGGACGAAGTGGCCTTTGAAATCCCAGGCCTTTGGCGGCATCGGCTCCTTGCCAAGGCGTGTCTCCACCAGGCGGTTCGCGGATTGAAAGTACTGGTCCAGCAAGAAGCCGGACGTCACGAGCGATTTGCCAATGGTGTCGATGTGCTCGCTGGCCTTTTCCTTCGGGAAATCAGCCGTGAGCCCGAGGGTGTCCACCCGGCGGCCAAAGAGGGTCGCGAGCGTGCTTTCGTATTCACGATTCGACAAACGCCGCATCACCGTGCGTGCTCCCGAGCTCTCGATCTTGCCACGCGCTGAAGCAACGCCATGGCGCAGAAAGCGTATGACGCCGAGCCGCTCTTCGTCCGTCGGCTGATCCGCTTTCTTGGGCGGCATCTCCTTCAGGGTGATCTGGTCGATGATGTCTTTGGCCGCGATGAGCTCCGCTTCGCTCTTGAGCGGAAACTTGAAGTGCTCGAACTCGCGGTCCCCCTTCTTGGCGTCGGCATCGTGGCACTCCAGGCAGTACTTCCCCATGAACTGAGAAAGCACCTTCGGGTCAGGTTGGTCTTCGGCTTGAGCGAACGCCGAAACGAGAGCGATTCCCAAGACGAACTGGCTGAATAAATGAGGACGCATCAGCAAACAAAAAATCCCAAATCGCATCTCAGGCAAAAGTACCGGTGCTGTTGCCAAAAGCTTCCGTCTCCACACCCATCTTCTGCGCGATGTCCACGAAGAGATTGCACAGCGGCACTTTGTTGATGCCCTCACGGGGCACTTCACGGAATTCACCGTGCTTGTAGCCCCCACCCGCGAGGATGATGGGCAGGTCGGAGTTCTTGTGCGAATTCCCATCACCCATGCCGCTGCCGAAGAGCACCGTGGTGGAGTCCAGCAGGGTGCGGTCGCCATCGTTCATCTTCGAGAGCCGCGTGATGAATTTGCCCAAGTGCTCGATCTGATACTTCTCCAGCGTGATGAGGCTCGCGATGGCCTCCGGGTCATTGCCGTGGTGCGAGAGGCCGTGCCAGTCTTTTTTGATCCCGAGATGCTGCGGCATGAAGTCACCACCGATTTCCAGCGTGGCGATGCGCGTGCTGTCTGTCTGCAGGGCAAGGGCGATCAGTTCATAGAGGATCGGCAGGTCTTCGACGGCGTTGTGATTCGCTGGCTTGTCAAATGGGGCCTTGGGCTTCGGCTGGCTGACCCAGCGCTGGCGCAGTTCTAGGCGCTTCTCCACATCACGCACGGAGGTGAGATACTCATCCAGCTTGTCCTTGTCCTCCTTGTTGACCCGTTTGGAGAGACGGTTCGCCTCGTCCATCACCGAATCGAGAATGGATGACTGCACCTGGTTTTCCTGAATCCGGCGTGCCTGACGCTCCTGGGAATCACTGACGAAAAGCTTCTCAAACAACTGCGATGGATTCGTGACTGGGGGCACACGCACGCCCGACTTCGTCCAGGCGATCTGGCAGCCGCCGTGAATGCCGCCCTCCGAGCCAACAGTCAGTGAAGGAAACCGCGTTTCGAAGCCGATCTCGTCCGCAAGATACTGGTCGATGGTCACATTGCCATCCGGGCGGTTCTGCGCTTCGGAGTTCAGCACCCCGGAAAGGAACGAATGCACGGCAAAGTGCCCACCCTTCACGCCATGATCGAGGCCACGATAGACCGTCATCTGGCTGCGATTATCCCACAGCGGCTCCAGCAGCGTGGTTTTTTCATAGTCACGGCCCTGGGTGGTTGGAAAAAGCTGCTTCGTCTGATAGCCAAGAAGATTGCCCACGGCCACGAAACGACGCGCTCCGGCACCTGCTCCTTTGGCAGTCTGCACAGCGGAATTGCCTCCCACGGTTCCGGCCATGAGTGAAGGGAGTCCCGGCAGGGCGAGGGAGGTGCCCAGAGATTGGAGAATGAAACGGCGTCTGTTCATGATTTGGGGGTCTGACTACTACGTAGCCAGAGCACCCCGTGTTGCAGCAGGAAACACGCCCTTTACTCGGATTTCAGTCCCACGGTATTGACCGCAATCACACGATATCGGTGCTTTTTGCCAGCCTCGGCCTTTGTGTCGGTGAAGCGCATCTCGACCAGCGGATTCGTGGGCGTGTCGCTGTATTGTAGGCCCTGGAAAACTGGACGGCCAAAGGGGTTCTTCGGTTGCTCAGGCACGGTGCCAATCTGTTTGCCATCGCGCTTGATGATGAAATGCGCCAAGCCGCTTTCGATATCGGCTGTTGCCTTCCAGGTCAGCACGTTGGCTTTCACCTGCACCTCCGTGGGCGCAGGCGGCGGCGTGGTGTCACGGACAGCGGTGTCTTTGACATAGGCCGCCCAGGCTTTTGCAACGGTGGCATTGGGCAGCCAGACGGCCTTTTTCTTGTCTCCTTCAAATTCCGCAGCAGGCACTGCTGCAGTCCCGAGCAGCGGGGCGAGCCAGGCGCTCTTCCTCGGCATCCCCCCCAGCGCTCCTCCCACTTTCTCCGGCAACCGCTCAGTGAGGCAGGCATCAAACCAGCGAATGGTGAAGTAGCGCTGATTACCGCACTCATGCGTGGTCAAGGGATCGACCGACACCCCAATGAGCCCACCCTTCGCACCCACAGCGGTGAAGAACTTTTCATTCGAGGCCCAGGCTCCGGCAAATCGGCCTTCCTTGACCGTCACACCTTCCTTGGTGCCCAGATTGCACATGATCGGCACCGCAGAGATGGCATCCGGCAGGGTGTAGGGCTTGATCGTGGAGCGCGCAGGATTGGCCTCCAGCAGCGGCACGCCCGAACGCAGGCACGCAGCAGCGATTCGTTCCGGGTGCAAAATCGTCATACCACCCGCCCAATGACCGCCGCCACTGTGCCCCCACAGTGCCCACGGCACCTTCGCGAGTTCGGGATGACCAGACTTTGCCCCGAGATCCGCGAGTGCCTTTTGAAACGCCGCGTCCGAGCCGTTGCGCGGATCGCACCACATCTGGCAGTCCGCCTTTTCAGGCTGCTCATAGGAGGGAGCCAGCAGTGCGCAGTGGTGCTTTCTGGCCAGTGCCTGCCAGTGCAGATCATAGGCACCCGTAAGGCCAGATTTGCAGGAACCCTCACCACAACCGTGCTGATGAACGATAACCCCGCGCAAAGACTTCACACCCGGCGGCACCCACACCGTGTAGTTCACCGGAAAGATCAGTTCCCCAGGCTTGGTGGATGCCTCATAACGCACGCGGTAGTAGGGCGGATCAGCCGCAGGAAAAACATCATAGGGCGGCTGCTGCGCTAACAACGAAACGCTCAGGGTGAGAAATGAGAGGAGGGAAAGGAAACGCATGGAAGCAAACCAACAGGGAGTGAAATGAGAAAGTTGCAAGCGCGTCGAGAAATTACGGTACAACGCCCGTTGTTCCTGCCCCACCCAATCCAAGTCCCCGACCACGCCTCATGAGACCTGCTGCACTTCTTTCCCTTTTCATTTTCGCCGCCGCCGCTTCCGGTGAAGACGGCTTCACCTCCTTGTTCAATGGCAAGGACCTCACCGGCTGGGATGGCGACCCCAAACTCTGGAAAGTGGAAAACGGCGAAGTCATCGGCACCTGCACCGGCCCCGATGCCATGGCAAACAACTCCTTCCTCATCTGGCGCGGCGGCCAGGTGAAGGACTTCGAACTGCACGCCACCGTGCGCGTTGAGGGCGACAACAATTCCGGCATTCAATACCGCAGCCGCGAGCTGCCGGAGGTCGCCCCGTGGGTGATCACCGGGTATCAGATCGACATTCATCCCGCCACCGAACACACCGGCATGACCTATGAGGAAAAAGGACGCGGCATCTTCGGCCTCAATGGCACTAACGTCATGCTCGACCCCACAGGCGCACTGTGGAAGCTCTCCGAACACGAGCCGGTGAAGGTGGATGTCTCGCAGTGGAACGAGTACACCATCATCGCACGCGGCAATCATCTGGTACATAAGATCAACGGCAAGATCACCTCCGAACTGACCGACTACGATGAGGGCAAACGCGCCTTGGCAGGCCTGCTCGCCATTCAGCTCCATCGCGGCAACCCGAACAGCGTTCACATCAAAGACCTCAGTCTCAAAGTGCTTCCAGTTACGGAGCCACAGTCCTTTGATCCGGCGAAACTCCCCGCTGGAGCGGTGAAAATCGAGAAACCTCGCACGAAAAGCCCGCAGGGCACCGGGCCGGTCCTGCCGCCGACGAAGAAGTGACCGTTTTCAATTTTCATCCAGCCCACATTTTTATTGTCCGGTTTCGCCACCCTCTGCGGGAATAAGCACCCGCCAAACAACGTTTGCTCCGACCTGTTATGACCAACCCAGCCACCCTACTGCTCACCCTGTTCTCGCTCGTGACCTTCGCGAGCGCCGCGCCACTTGTCTTTGAAGGCACCGAAGGGCCTGGTAAAGGCAAGCACATCGTCTTCCTGGCCGGAGACCATGAATACCGCTCTGAAGAGTCGATGCCAGCCATTGCACGCCTGCTGGCCAAAAATCAGGGCTTCAAGTGTACGGTGCTGTTCGACATCGACAAAGAAGGCGACATCGTGGCAGGCGAAGTCGCGAATATGCCGGGGATGGAAGCACTGGACACAGCCGATCTCGCGGTGGTATTCCTGCGCTTTCAGCAGTTCCCGGCGGAGCAGATGAAGCACTTTGATGCCTACCTCGCACGAGGCGGCCCAGTGATCGGACTGCGCACAGCGACGCATGGCTTCAAAACCACGAAGGATGATCCCTACGCGAAGTATTCCTATGACAGCAAGGTCGCCGGATATGAGCTGGGCTTTGGCCATCAGGTGCTCGGGCAGACCTGGGTGGGCCACTACGGCACCAATCACAAGCAGAGCACCCGCATCGCCATCGTTCCGGACAAGGCCACGCACCCGATCCTTCGTGGTGTGAAGGACATTTGGGTGCAGGCGGGCGGCTATGTGGGCAAGCCAACCGATGGCGAGATTTTGACCATGGCCCAGCCACTCAATGGCATGACGCAAGACTCTCCCGCTGACACCACCAAGCCGCCGATGCCCAGTGAGTGGACACGCACCTACAAGTCCTCCTCCGGCAAAACGGGCCGCGTCTTCACCACACTCTACGGCACCTCGGAAGACATCACGAATGAGGGCTATCGCCGCATGATCGTAAACGGCATCTTCTGGGCACTGGGCCTGGAGGAAGCCATCAAGCCTGACCTCGATGTGTCCTTCGTTGGCCCCTTCAAGCCAAACACCTTCGGCGGCGGCGCTTATGCCCATGGCGTCAAACCCGAGATGTATGCAGGCTTCACCTCGCAGATTCCTGCCAATAACAACACGAGGAGCACCAAAAAAGCCAAGCAAGAAGAAAAGCCAGCAGCGAAAGCCGATGGAGCAGCCAAAGTCTCTCTCACCACAGGCAAGCCAGCGCGCTACGTCCGTGTCGAACTTCCCGGAGACAAACGCACACTGACACTGGCAGAAGTTGAAGTCATGAGCGGTGGCAAGAATGTCGCCAAAGGCGGCAAGGCGACTCAATCGACCACCGCCGGCGGTCCAGCAGAACGCGCGTTGGATGGCAATAAAGACCGCGAGTGGGGCAAATCTGGTCAGACTCACACCAAAGAAAATCTGCCCAACACTTGGTGGGAAGCAGATCTCGGCGCTGCGTTCGCAGTGGATTCAGTGGGCATCTGGAACCGCAGTGGCTTTGAGCACCGCCTTGATGGCTTCACGCTGAAACTGCTCGATGCAGATCGGAAGGAAGTCTTTGTGATCAACAATGTGGCCGCTCCGGAATCGATGGTGATCGATGTGAAGGGTGGCGGCAAAACGACCTACCTGACCTATGACGGCAAGCCGGGCAAAGCAGCCGCTAAATCTGGCGGCGGTGGTTCCCCAGCTCCGGTCAAGGAGCCTGAACTGGCCGAAGTCCCTGCGGACTACAAAGACCCTGCGCCTTTCGCCTTTGGCAAAGGTGAAGTCGTCGCGATCCTCGGCAATGGCCTACCGGACCGCATGCAGCACGACGGCTGGATGGAAACCCTGCTGCAAAGCCAGCTTCCCGATCTGCAAGTGCGCTTCCGCAACATGAGCACCAGCGGTGACCGCCCGAACAGCTACCCCCGCAGCAGCGGTGCCACGCACATGACGGACTACCTGCGCCACGTGAAGGCAGATGTCGTGTTCGGCTTCTTTGGTTACAACGAATCCTATGACAACAAGCCCGAAGAGTTTCAGAAGCAGCTCGTCGAATTCGTGAAGAAGACACGCGGCAGCAAGGCAAACGGTAAAACTTTCCCGCGCATCGTGCTCTTCAGCCCTATCGCACATGAAGACACGCACAACGTAAACGTGCCGGACGGCAAAGCGCACAATGCCCAGCTCGAAGCTTATACCAAGGCCACTGAGGCAGCGGCCAAGGAAGCAGGCGTCGCATTTGTGGACCTGTATCATCCCTCCCTGGAGCTGTTCAAAGCCGCGAAGGAGCCGCTCACCATCAACGGCGTGCATCTCTCCATCGAGGGGGATCGCCAGATTGCAGAAGTCATTGCGAAGGCCTTGCTCGGCAAGCAGGTGAGTGCCTCGCCCTCCATGGAACCGCTGCGCGAGGCCGTGATGAACAAGGATCTGCACTGGTACAACCGCTACCATGCCTCTGACGGCAACGACGTCTGGGGTAGCCGCTCCACGCTGAGCTTTGTCAACGGACAGAACAACGCCGTCGTGCTGCAGCATGAGCTTTCCATGCTCGATGTGATGACCGCGAACCGCGACGAACGCGTCTGGGCTCGCATCAACGGCGGCGACAAGAAGATCGACGACAGCAACGTGCCGAAGCCTGTGCCGGTGATTTCAAACGTCGGTGGCGGCAGCAAGAGCAGCAGCGCGCAGAAGGAGGGCACGTTGAAATACCTCAGCGGCGAAGAGGGCATCAAACACATGGCGGTGAAGAAGGGCTTTGAAGTGCATCTTTTCGCCGACGAGACACGCTTCCCACAGATCGCGAATCCGGTGCAGATGCAGTTCGACACCAAGGGCCGCCTCTGGGTCGCCGCCTGGCCGACCTATCCGAAATGGGAGCCACTCAAGGAGATGAACGATGCGCTGGTCATCCTGCATGACGACAACAACGACGGCACTGCCGACCGCGCCACGGAATTTGCCCGTGTGCAGAATCCGCTCGGCTTTGAGTTCTGGAATGGCGGCGTGCTCGTCACCCGCCAGTCCGAGATCCTGTTCCTCAAGGACACCGATGGCGACGACAAGGCGGACGTACAGACCATCATGCTGATGGGCCTCGACAGCTCCGACACCCACCACGGTGCGAACAATCTCATCTATGGCCCCGACGGCGGCCTCTACTGGCAGAGCGGTGTCTTCATGCAGCACAATTATGAGCACCCCTGGGGTCCGTCGCTGAACACTGGCGCCTCGGCGATGTATCGTTTCGATCCACGCCGCTTCACCATCGCGCTGCATGCGATGAATTCACCGAATCCGCACGGCACTTCGTTCGACTCCTGGGGCTATCAATATGCCACGGACGGCACCGGCGGTCGCGCCTATCAGGTGCGCCCTGAAGGCAACGGCTTCAAAATGTATGAACTGCTCAAGAAGGAAGTTCGCCCAGTGACCGCCAGCGAGGTCGTCAGCAGCACCCACTTCCCGGACGAAATGCAGGGGGACTTCCTCATCTGCAATGTCATCGGCTACCTCGGCGTGAAGCATTACCACCTCGAACGCGATGCCGACAAAGGCACCGTCTGGGGTGAACCCGCAGGCGACGAGCTCAAGGTCAAAACCACGCAGGCCGACGGCACCGTCACTGAAGAAACCTCACGCGGCTTCCTCATGAGTGGCGACAAAAATTTCCGCCCCAGCGATGCCGTTTTTGCACCCGATGGCTCGCTCTATCTCAGCGACTGGCAGAACGTCATCATCGGCCACATGCAGCACAACGTACGTGATCCCAACCGCGACCACGCCCATGGCCGCGTTTATCGCATCACCGCCACCGGCCGCCCGCTACAGAAGATTGTGCCCGTGGATGGTCAGCCCATCCCTGCGCTGCTGGAAAACCTCAAACATCCCGCTGACGGCGTCCGCCACCGCACGCACATCGAACTCAGCGAGCGCGACTCCAAAGAAGTGATCGCCGCCACCCAGGCATGGATGAAGCAGTTTGATCCGACCAAGAAAGAAGACGCTCACCACCTGCTCGAAGCCTTGTGGATTCACCAGCAGCACAATGTGCGCAATGTCGAGTTGCTCGGTCAGTTGCAGAAATCTCCTGAACTGCATGCCCGCAACGCGGCCAACGTGGTGCAGCATCTATGGTTCAACGTCGAAGCCTCCATGCACGGCGGCGTCATCGCAGGTGAAGTGGAAGAGAAGGCCGGGAAGTCCGGCGTCCTCAGCGACACCCCCGAACTCACCACCATCCGCGTCGCCACCATTCCTGAGCGCATGATGTACGATGTGAAGGAACTTAACGTGAAGGCCGGCAAGAAAGTGAAGCTCACCTTTGCCAATCCCGACTTCATGCCGCACAACATCCTGCTGGTGAATCCCGGCAAAGCCGAGGAAATCGCCACCAAAGCCATGGCACTCGGCGCCAAAGGCTTCGACACCGGCTTCATTCCCGACAGCCCTGACATCCTCTGGCACAGCAAACTGCTCGACCACGGCAAAGAACAAGTCATCGAGTTCACCGCCCCCACCAAGCCCGGCGACTACCCCTACGTTTGCTCCTTCCCCGGCCACTACCTCATCATGCGCGGCGTGATGCATGTGAAGTAAACCATTCGTGAATGTTCAAATCGGGCTCTCCAATGAGAGCCTCGCAGCCAGCATCCTTAGTTGTCCGGTTTTCACCGCAATGTGAGGTGAATCCATGCTTACCTCCAAGCCTTCCATCCTATGATCAAGCCCGCCATCCTCTGCCTTACACTGGCGACTCTCGCTGGAACTGTAGATGCACAGTCCCCTAAGCTGGCAAATCCTCAGGACGCGAAAAATCTTCCCAGCGGCAAACCGCCGCCGCCCGAAGACCCAGCGCTAGCAAAGTACTACATGGAGGAGAAATCCGCCCCCCTGCCACAGATGACAGCGGCAGTGGACACAACCCTCCCGTTGGCACTTCAAAAGGGCGATCACGTCGTCTTCATCGGCAACACCCTGTTTGATCGCGGGGCGCAGTTCCCGCATTTCGAGGCGATGCTGCTGAAGGGGCATGCGGACAAACAGCTCGTGGTGCGCACGCTCGCGTGGTCGGCAGATGAGGTGGATCTGATGCCGCGTCCGACGAACTTCGGCACGCTGAACCAGCACCTGCATGCACAGAAAGCGGATGTCATCTTGGCGGCGTTTGGCTTCAATGAATCCTTCGGTGGGCTGGAAAAGCTGCCGGATTTCAAGCTGCGGCTCACGGCGCTGGTGCAGGAGCTGAAGACGCATGCCTACAACGGCAAGACAGGGCCGCGTGTGATCCTGGTGTCGCCCATCGCCAATGAAAATGTGCCGGGCGTCCCGGCGGCTGACATGAACAACGCCCGGCTTGCCGCTTACACACAGGCAATGAGTGAAGTCGCTGCCGCTCAGAAGGTCGGTTTTGCGAATGTATTTGAGCCGATGCTTCCTGCGATGAAGGGTCTCACCTTCAACGGCGTACATCTGGAGGACAAGGGCTACGCGGTGTTTGGCGAAGCGCTTTACCGCGCCACCTTCGAAGTCAGCGCTCCAGAAACCACGCCTGAACTGCGTGCAGCCATCGCGGACAAGAACCGGCAGTTTTTCCAGCGCTATCGCCCGCTGAACGGCTTCTACTACACGGGCGACCGCAACAAGGACTACGGCTATCTCGATTTCCTCCCCGCGATGCGGAGCTTTGATGTGATGGTGGCAAACCGCGACCAGCGCATCTGGGCCATGGCACAGGGCAAGAGCTTCGCTGGCAAAAAAATCGATGACTCCAATGTCCCCGCGATGCCCGCAACGAAGGAAAGCAAAGGCGCGAACGAATGGATGACGCCCGCGAATGAACTCGCCTCATTCAAGGTCGATCCACGTTTTGAAGTAAACCTGTTCGCGAGCGAAGAGCAGTTCCCCGAAATCGCCAATCCCATTCAAATCCGCTGGGACACGCAGGGCCGCATGTGGGTGAGCACATCGCAGGCTTACCCGCATCTCTACCCCGGCCAGGAACCGAAGGACCGCCTCATCATTCTCGAAGACACGAACAACGACGGCCGGGCTGACAGATCAACGGTATGGGCGAACAACCTGCACATCCCGCTGGCCTTCGAGTTTGGCGACGGCGGCGTCTATGTCT
>Ga0214188_100368_pt1 | contig 11647 bp, 6 predicted proteins | sample TroBogEpilimnion_5_FD_153026 | JGI IMG/M metagenome (GOLD analysis project Ga0214188, IMG submission 153026) | Freshwater microbial communities from Trout Bog Lake, WI - 01JUL2008 epilimnion | ecosystem: Environmental > Aquatic > Freshwater > Lake > Epilimnion/Euphotic zone | place: Trout Bog...
GCTGCCACTACAACCTGGCTAGTTTCAGGAAAGCAATTGAGTCTTCCGTTGTCTTCCTGAAAGAGTTTCAATACAGTCCAGCCACCACCGACGTGCTCATGATTCTCGGCCGTTCATACGCCGCTCTCAAGCAGGATGATAAGGCGCTTGAAATTTTCAATGCCGTGTTGGCGGACGGCTTTCGCAGTTCGGAATTCCTCCAGGCAGGTTTGTTGGCGAACCAAATTTACGTCAGATGCGGCAAGCCCGAAGAAGGCACGAAACTGACCAACAAGGTGCGCAGCGTTGTCGCGGACAACGAAATCAACTATGAAATGCGCAACCTCCACCTCAATGTGGGAGAAGCATGGATAGAAAGAAAAGCGTGCCAGGAAGCGGTGGGTGCCTGCCAGATGGTATGCGGAAGGGCTGATATTTTACGGACACTGAACAAGCTGCTCCCTCCCAGAAAGGCTGGTGCTCCTTGAGAAAATGGCGGCGACTGGCTGTGTAACGGGACAACGATTTTCGAAGGGGCGAATGAACGCCCCAGATTCACGGAAGAATAAAGCCGTACTGATGCCGGGCTGCTGCCATGGCGAATTGGGCACTGCGAATAGAATTTGTCCTTTTGATTTTTCTCCCGTGACAAAAATGACCATCCTGCTAATCTCGGAATCTCTTTCCCAAAAAATGTCCGTTTTTCCAGAAGCCCAGCCTGATTGCGCAGCCATTTGCGATGACGTGCGTCACTCAAAGCTTGCGCTTCACCGTAGTTTTTTTGTAAATTGTGCTGATGTGCAACGCACCCTGCAACTCATGAGACCCCTCTTCTGTGCCGCTCTGGCCCTGGCCGCTGTCACGCCTGTGTTTTCACAGGCTCCTAAGCCTGCACCACCTGCGGCTCCCGGAACTCCGCCCGCTGCTCCCGGTGCCCCCCCCGCAGCTGCGCCAGGGGCTTTGAACATCCAGCAGGAAACTGAAGCTCTGATCAATGCCGCCACGGCACTGTTTGCTGAGGCCAAATACCAGGAGGCGCTGGCCAAGCTCGCTGTGGCAAAGAAGAACCTCAACAACAAGCCTTTCGAGGGCATTTTGTTCACTGAGGGGGCTTGCCATTACAACCTGAACGACTATCCGAAGGCGATTGAATCCCTGGAGGCCTATGTGAAGGAGTTCCCGCAGGGTTCGGCGATCATCGACGTTCGCATGGCGCTCGGCCGCTCCTACATCGCCAGCAAGCAGGAAGACAAAGGCATTGAGGTGCTCACGGATGTGGTGCGCAGTTCGCCAGAGAAAAAAGCCGAGGCCGGACTCATCATCGCCGACACCCTCAACAAAAAAGGTGAAAAGGACAAATCGCTCGACATCTTGAAGAGCGTGCTGGAGGGCGGCATTCGTAGTGCGGAATCCATCCAGGCAGCGATGCTGGCAGCCAATATTTATGTCAGCAGCGGCAAGCTGGATGAAGCCACCGCGCTGATGGAAAAGGTGCGTAACTTTGCCTCCGGCGGCGATAGTATTGCTCAGATGAACAATATCTATCTCAAGCTGGGCGACGAGATGATGGAAAAGAAGGCATACAAGGAAGCGCTGGGGGCCTATCAGCTCGTGCGCAAGAAGGCGGAAATCTCCCGCATCCAGAATGAGCAGGTGGCCAAACTGGAAGCCCAACTCAAGAAAGTCACGGGCGTTCGCAAGGAAGAGATCGAAACCAAGCTCAAGGCCAACAAGGAAATCATGGGAGAGATCGAGAAGCGTACGGACTACGATGCCTCGCTCTACTATCGCCTCGGTCGCTGCTACTATGAAATGGGTGCTCCCAAAGAGGACGGTACGGCCTCTGATGCCTCGCGTTTGTGGCAGGCCATTCTGGCCTTTGAGGTCATCGTCAACGATTTCAAGCAGTTCCCGCAGCGGGACAAGTGCATGTATGGCCTGATCACCGTCAATGCGGCCTTGAAACGCGTCAATGAGGCGCGTCAACTCTGCGAAAAATTCATCGAATCCTTCCCTGACAGCGAGATGGTCGGCGAAGTGTCCATGATGTTCGGCATGCTCGCTTATCAAAATAAGCAGTTGAAAGAGGCCATCGATTCCTGGCAGCGGGCCAAATCCTTCCCCAAGGCCGACAAAGAGCGCCTGAGTTTCCTCATCGGCAGCGTGCAGTTCGAAATGCAGAAATTCGACGATTGCCGCGCGAACTATGAGGCCTTGCTCCAGGAGTTCCCTCAGTCCACTTACAAGGACGATGTCCAGTATCGCATCGCCCTCACCTACTTCTATCAGAATGACTCCAAGAGCGTGACCAAGGCTTTCAAAGCCTACATCAAGGACAATCCCAAGGGACAGTTTGTGGTGGATGCGCGCTACCGTCTGGCCTTCATTGATTTCCAGGCCGGTGACAAAAAGTCGGCCGAAGCACAGTTGCTGAGCCTCGTTAAAGATGCTCCGAACGATCAGAACATTGGTCAGGTGCATGCGCTCCTCGGCGACATTTACAATCAGCGTGCTGATTATGAAAATGCGATGACTAACTTCGCCGCCGCCGTGGACAAGGCCAAGTCCGATGACGTGCTCACTTACACCATGGATCAACTGACGGATCTCTACGTCGGAGCCAACAAGTGGACGGAACTCGCGGACATGTGGCAGCGGTACTACAACACGCACAAAGACAACGACGACCTCGCCCTCAAAGCCATCCTCTGGATCAGCCGTGCTAAAATCAAGGATGCTAAAGTGGAAGATGCCAAGAAACTGCTGTCAGAACACATCAAAACCCGCATTCCCATCGTCAACAACCAGCAGGTGGAAGGCTTGATTCAGCAGTTGGTTTCGATCAGTGCGCCCAAACGCCGTCGTGCCGTCGCTGCTGCTGCCCCGACTCCACCTGCAGACGGCACTAAGCCTGCCGAAGGAACTCCCGCTCCAGCTCCGGCACCCACCCCGCCGCCAGCGCCAGAAGTCACGTTTGAAGATGTCGAAAAGCAGTTGGAAGAGTTGCTCAGTCCGCCCCAGGCGGCGATGAACGGCACGGCCCAGATGCGCATCCTATTTGCCAAAGCTTGGCTGGCCAAGACCATGAAGCTGCCGGACAAGGCGGAGAAGTATCTCACGATCATCATCGAAGTGGCCAAACCTGACGACCTCAGCCCCATGCTCCTGGCCATGGTGGGGGACAGCGCTCGTAAAAAGGGCGATCTGGAGAAAGCCAATGGCTGCTATGTACGGCTCAGAGACGTCTTCAAAGAAAGCGAGTTTTCCGACGGTGCCCCTGTCGGTCTGGCCGAGATCGCCTTTGAAAAGGGCGAATTTGACAAAGCGCTGGAACTCTTCCGCGATGCCTTGAACAACTATCCCGGTAGTTCCCATGTACTGGACGCCTCCCAGGGGGAAGCCAAGACGCTCGTCAAACTCAAGAAGTATGATGAGGCGAAGAAGCTCTTTGAGCAGATTTCTAACACCAAAGAATGGCGCGGCCATGCCACCGCCAATGCCTTGCGCATGCTCGGGGAGATTGAAGCCCTTAACAACAAGCACGAGGCCTCCATCGCCTACTTCCAGCGTGTTTTCATCGCCCATCAGAAGTGGAAGGACGAGATGGCCAAGTCCTACCTGCTGTGCGCCAAATCGTTCATTGCTCTAGGCAAGCGCGAAGAAGCTAAGAAGACCCTGCAGGAGATGCTTGCCCGCAAAGATCTTGAGGGCCAGACGGCAGAAATGAAAGAGGCAGAAAAACTCCTCGCCACCCTGTAATTTGATGCGAACCCACCACACGATTCCCATGCACTCGTTCGCCCGCTTTTTGCTCATCTTCGCCGTCGTGGCCGCTGGTTCTGCCTTCGGGCAGGCCATCGTCCTCAAGGATGGCAACCGCGTCTTCTCCTCTGAATTTTCGATCCAGGAAGGCAAGATCGTCCGCACCATTCAGATCGGTGAGCAGAAAGCCACCAGCATTCTGGACAAACGGAACATTGATTCATTGGAGTGGCCTTACCCCGCTGAACTGACCGAATCTTCCGATCTGCTGGCCAAAGGCAAGACCGAGGAAGCCATCGCCGTGCTTCAGAAGGGCCGCGACTTTTTCCAGCACTTTGAAGGCATTGAGGGCAACTGGTACATCGACATCTATTTCGCCTACATCGAAGCGTTGAATCAGGGTGGTAAATTCGATGAAGTGGTGAAATCCCTGCCCGCTCTGCGTGCCCTGAAACTCACCGACGCGCAAAAAATGCGCCTGCGCATCATCCAACTGGATATTGAGCGGCAGACGACCTCTGATTACACGGCCATCATTGTGGAAGCCCAGGGCATCTTGAAGGAAACCGACGATTCTGCGATTGGTGCCTCGCTCTGGGCCATCATCGCCGACGTCCACACCCGGAAGAAGGAATGGGAGAAAGCCTTGCTGGCCTATCTGCGCATTCCAGTCTTCTATGGTACGCAGATGCAGCGTGTGCCAGAGGCTGAGCTGAATGCCGCCAAGTCGCTCATCAAAATGAAGCGTTATGAGGACGCTAGTTCCTTCCTGGCCCGCATCGTTGAGTCGTATCCCGGTTCTCCGGTGGCTGAATCTGCCACGAAGGAGAAAGCGGCCATTGCCGGAATGAAAAACGTCGCCGAGGAAGAGGCCGCCGCCGAGGGCAAACCTGACGCCGCCAAGCCCAAGGAAGGCCAGCCCGCAAAATCCACCGAGTCTAAACCCAAAGCCTGAAGAATCTCCCCATGCAAACCAACACTGCCACCCACATGACCCGCTACATCTCCAATGGCCCCGCCCGCGCGTTCCTTTGCGTCCTGCTGGCGTTTGGCGTTCTCACTTCCTTGAACATTTATGCGCAGGAGGCCGCTCCTGCTGCCGAGGGCGCTGCAGCCCATGCGGAGGCCACGCAGCACTCGCTCATTGACCGTTTCATTGAAGGTGGCTGGGTGATGTACCCCATCACTGCCTGCTCCATCGCCCTGGTCTGGCTGACGGTGGATCTCTGGATCCGCACCGGCATCAAGAAAATGGCTCCTCCGGCCCAGGTAGCCCAGGTGCAGGATCTGTTCCGCGCCGGTGACTACGTCGGTGCCTACCAGTTCTGCAAAGGCAACCCCACCGCTTTCACTAACACGACCCGCGTGGCTCTCAGCTTCCTTGGAGACGGGCACGATGCCACAGAGGGCGCGTTGTTCTCCGAATTGAACAAGGCCAATGCCTCCATTCAGACCCGCATCAATTACCTCTCCGTTATCGGGGTGTGTACGCCCATGATTGGTCTGACCGGCACCGTGACCGGGATGATGAGCGCTTTCGCCACCCTGAAAACCAGCGGTGCAGGGGATCCTGCCAAGCTTTCTGGTGCCATCGGTGAGGTGCTCATCGCTACCGCTTCCGGTCTCTTCATCGCCGTGCCTGCGTTCATGTTCTTCTACTTCCTGCGCAATCGCCTCCAGGTTTCCATGAGCGATCTCCAGGAAATCTGCACCTCGCTGTTCCGCAAGATGCCCTACCAGCACCTCAAGGACGCCCACGTCGGTGAAGAAGAGTTCTACGCTGCTATTCCAAACTGGGTGGCTGGCGAGGCTGCTCCTGCGGCATAATATTGTTCGGCTGAATACTTTCCTCTATTTCTTAACCCTTGACCTTCTAACACTATGGGCGGCGGCGGCGGCGGCGGTGATGGCGAACCGGAATTTCAAATCGCTCCGATGATTGACGTGCTGTTGGTGTTGCTCATTTTCTTTATGAGCATCACTTCGGCGCAGGTGTTGAGCATCGACAAGGAGATCGTACTCCCTGTCGCTGAAGACGCCAAGAAGAAGGAAAAGAACGTAATGAACGAGGCGGCGCTCAATGTGCGTTGGACCAATGGCAAGGCCCTCATTCTCTTCGAAAACAGCACTTACGAAAACGTGGAGCCGCTGGTGGAGAAGCTGCGGAGTCGGCATGATTCCAACGCGAAGTACCGTGTTGTCATTCGTGGGGACAAGCGTCTGCCAGCCATCGAAATCCAACGGGTGATGAGCGTCGTGGCCCAGGCGGGCATTGATGACATCTCCTTCTCTGCTCTGAACAAACAATAATTCATTCGCAACATGTCAGCACACGGCACAAAAAAGCCCCGCGAAATCGAGCAGGAACAGTTGGCGGTCGGCTTCCAGATCGCACCCATGATTGACGTGGTGTTCGTCATCATGCTGTTCTTCATGGTGATGGTCGGGTCGGTGAAGGTGGAGCGCGAGCTCAAGAGCCAGCTTCCTGGCTTGGCCCCACCCAGTGCCGATGCTCCACAGGAAATGCCGGATGAAATCATCGTCGGTGTGGAAGAAACGGGTGCCGTCACTCTCAATGAAGAGGAGTTTGACAGTGGTCGTCCAGACAAGAAGTTGCCCACTTTCATTGACACACTCAAGCGCCTCAAGCAGGAGGCTGACAACCGCAATGCCAAGGTGATCGTGACCATCCAAGCCGAAGAGCAGGCCACCTATGAGCGTGTGATCGACGTGCTCAACGCCTTATCTGTCGCCAAGATCGCCAACGTGACCTTCACGGTTGGCAGTGACGCTGGATTCTAATTTTCGTTCCTTTTTGAGAGTTGCCACCCAATAAATGGGTCGGCACGTTCGTCCTGTTTAAGTCTGAATAGCTCTTCGTTATGAATCCCTCGCAGCCAGGAACTCCGCAAAACCCGCCGCCGCCAGCGCACCCCGGTGCCACTCAGCCGCTGCCTCCGGGTTATGTTCCACCGCCTGGCTACCCGCCGCAGATGCCCGGTTATCCGCAGGGGTATCCGCAACCTCAGGGTTACCCTCAGCCGCAAGGCTACCCACCGCAGATGTCGGGTTATCCACCCGGCTATCCTGCCCCGCAGGGCTACCCGCCGCAGATGCCAGGGTATCCGCAGGGCTATCCGCCGCAAATGCCGGGTTACCCGCAGGGGTATCCGATGCCGCAGGGCTACCCACCGCAGATGCCGGGGTATCCGCCCGGCTACATGCCGCAGATGCCCATGCCGGCGATGATGCCGCCACCCGCTCCTTCCACCGGCACGGGTGCCGTGCCTGCGACTCCACCTCCTAGACCTGCCAGTGCCGCTGTTCCGGTGGCGATGCCAGTGCCTTCCGCCGTGGCTCCTGCCATCGCGCCGCCTAGCGTACTCGCCCCCAAGATGCCTGCGCCGACGGCGGCAGCGGTGGCTGCCGAACCTACCGATGATGCAGATGCCGTGGTGCCCGAACACCATGAGGGAGAAGTGTATCATCCACCGGCGCTTACCCACATTGAGGTGGGACCGCCGCCAAACAAGTTTGTGCAGTTGTGGCGCAAGGCAGGGGCGAGTTCGCTGCTGCTGAGCCTTTTGATTCACGCCGGACTGGGCGTGGTAGCCCTCTTCATCGTGTTTCAGAGCGGCGTCATGGACAAGCAGGTGGACTTCCTGCCCGGAGGCGGCACGCCGCAAGGCGCGCAGGCCAGTGCAGACCTGCAGCACAAGGTGCAGCAGAAAAAGCGCAACTCGATCAACAAGTCGGTGCCGATGAAGAAACTGGTGAGCACGAGTGTGAACTCGGCGATCACGCTGCCAGAGGCACCACCGGACTCCTTGGACATGCCGGATGTGAGCGCAATGATGGGCGGCGGTTCGCTAGGCGCGAGCGGCGGCTTTGGCGCAGGTGGCGCAGGCGGTGGCTTTGGCAAAGGCATGGGGATGGGAGCGCAAGCCGGTTTTGTGACGCTGCCACCATCCATGCGCAGCCGGTGCTCAACTCAAGAACGTCTCGAGAAGTTGCGGCAAAACGGCGGTTCACCCGAGTGTGAGGCCGCAGTGAGCGCCTCACTCGAATGGCTCAAGGGCAAGCAAAACGCAGACGGCTCCTGGGGCCGCAACAGCAAGTGCGCCTTCACCGGCCTAGCGCTGCTCTGCTATTTGGGACGCTGCGAGACCCCGGAGTCACCCTTCTACGGTGACAACGTCACCAAGGGCATCATGTTCCTCATCGAGACGCAGAAGAAGAACAAAAACAAGCTCTTCAGTCAGGCTGAAAAAGGCAACGCACCCGTCTATGAGCATGGCATCGCCACCTACGCGCTCGGTGAGATGTACACCCTAGCCCGTCTCGGCAGCAAATCCCTCCCCGGCATGCGAGAAGCCTTTGAGCAGGGGGTGAAAATCATCATCGAAAATCAGCAGGACAGCGGCAGTTGGGTCTATGACCAGGAAACCGGTTTCTATGCAGGCAAACAAAGCCGTGAAGACCTTTCCGTCGCTGGCTGGCAGTTCCAGGCGCTGAAAGCTGCCAAGAACACCGGACTCAAGATCGACGGACTGCACAGTGCCATCACCAAGATGACCAAGTACCTCGAAGCCAAGCAGACCAAAGACGGCGGTTTTGGTGTCGCCAATCGTGACGCCCACTACAATCAGTGGAGCCTTTCCGGTGTGGGCATTCTCGGTCTGCAAACCATGGCCAAGGGCAAGACTGGCCCCATCAAAAAGGGCATCGCTTTCCTCCGTGATTTCATCACCGCCGAGCCACTAGACTGGAACAAAAACTGCAATCTCTACTGCTGGTACTACTACACCCAGGCCTTCTTCCAGCAGGGCGGCGACGACTGGAAATTCTACAATCAGCAGTTCCTTCCCCAGATCCTCGCTGCGCAGCAGGCCGATGGCTCGTTCAAAAACGGTCGCCCAAACTGGCCTGCCGGCGGTGCCCCCGATGAAATCTACCGCCAATGCCTCTGCACCCTACAGCTTGAGGTCTACTACCGTTACCTCAAAGTCGGCGACCGCGAAGAATCATCCTTCTTTGACAAGTAGTCAGCGCAATCTGTCCTCACCGCCTTCCGTACTGGGATCGCCAGTTTTTAACCAGCCCGGAGGCACCACTGGGAGCGCCGACATTCTGTCGGCTCCGGTCGAACGTCCCTCAAGCCTGCGCAAGCATCATTAGCAAGCGACGACGTTCTGCTTCACGCTTGTTCGCAAATATTCCCTTCCATCCGCTTTAAAACAACCATGGCCCAGCCATGACAGGGCAAAGTTGCCAGAAAAAGAGTGTCCCCTTGCCATCCGAATCATTCCCGGCTTGGATAAGAAATTCCTGCTTCATGGCTCGCAACGCATTTTTGAAATCTGACTTTTCCTTTGTTCATGCCCTCTGACGTCGTTTACCAGACAGTTCCAGATCCCCGGCCTTCGATCGTCCGGGAGGATGGCATCGAGTCCGGCTTCATAGGCAGGCTTCAGGGCCTCAAATACGAATACCGCCGCGACATCACCAACCGCGCCACGCTGGAGCAGAATTTCCGCGAGAAGTTCGAAGCGCTGAATCGCGTCCGCCTCACCGATGCCGAGTTCGCCCGCCTGCTGGATGAGATCGTCGTTGCCGATGTCTTCACCGCGTCCAAGACCCTGCGCAGCATCAACAGCTTCACCCGCGATGATGGCACGCCGCTGAACTACTCCCTGGTGAACCTCAAGGACTGGTGCAAAAACCACTTCGAGGTCATCAACCAGCTCCGCATCAACACGGACAACAGCCACCACCGTTACGATGTCATCCTGCTCATCAATGGCGTGCCCTGCGTGCAGATCGAGCTGAAGACCCTCGGCGTGAATCCACGCCGGGCCATGGAGCAGATCGTCGATTACAAGAACGACCCCGGCAACGGCTACACCAAGACGCTGCTCTGCTTCATGCAGATCTTCATCGTCAGCAATCGCGACCGCACCTACTACTTCGCCAACAACAACACCCGCCACTTTGCATTCAACGCCGACGAGCGCTTCCTGCCCATCTATGAGTTCGCAGGCGAGGACAACAGCAAGATCACCCACCTCGATCCCTTCTCCGAGCGCTTCCTGAAAAAATGCGACCTTGGCCGCACCATCAGCCGCTACATGGTGCTGCTCGCGGGCGAGCAGAAGCTCATGATCATGCGGCCCTATCAGGTCTATGCCGTGCAGCACATGGTGAAGTGCATCGACGACGACGACGGCAACGGCTTCATCTGGCACACCACCGGCAGCGGCAAGACGCTCACCTCCTTCAAGGCCTCCACCCTGCTCAAGGAAAACGACCACATCCATAAGTGCGTCTTCGTTGTGGACCGCAAGGACCTCGACCGCCAGACGCGGGAGGAGTTCAACAAATTCCAGGAAGGCTGCGTCGAGGAAAACACCAACACCGCCGCCCTCGTGCGCCGCCTGCTGTCCGAGGACTACGCGGACAAGGTCATCGTCACCACCATCCAGAAGCTCGGCCTCGCGCTGGATGAAACCAGCAAGCGCAACAAACAGCGGAAGAGGAACGACCAGCCCACCTACAAGGAGATGCTGGCCCCGCTGAGTGACAAACGCATCGTCTTCATCTTCGACGAGTGCCACCGCTCCCAGTTCGGCGAAAATCATAAGGCCATCAAAGAGTTCTTCCCCAAGGCTCAGCTCTTCGGCTTCACCGGCACGCCCATCTTTGAGGCCAATGCCTCCTTGCAGAAGATCACAGACACGCAGGCCTCCATGCGCACCACGGCGGACCTGTTCCAGAAGCAGCTCCACGCCTACACCATCACCCACGCCATCGAGGACGGGAATGTCCTGCGTTTCCACATTGATTACTTCAAACCCGAGGGCAAAAACCCGCCCAAGCCCGGCGAGGCCATCGCCAAGAAAGCCGTCATCGAGGCCATCCTCGCCAAGCACGATGCCGCCACTGCCGGACGCCGCTTCAATGCCATCCTCGCCACCGCGTCCATCAATGACGCCATTGAATACCACGCCCTGTTCAAGACCCTGCAGGAGGACAAACAGAAGGCCGATCCCGAATACAGGCCGCTAAACATCGCCTGTGTCTTTTCCCCACCGGCTCAACTCGCGGAGAATCCCGAGTCCAAAAAGGACATCGAACAGCTCTCCGAAGACCTGCCGCAGGAGCAGGAGGACAACAAGGTTGATCCAGAAGCGAAGAAGAAAGCGCTTGAGGGCATCGTGGCAGATTACAATGCCCGCTACGGCACCAATCACCGCCTGAGCGAGTTCGACCTGTACTATCAGGATGTGCAGAAGCGCATCAAAGACCAGCAGTGGCCAAATGCCGACTACCCCGCCGCGCAGAAGATCGACATCACCATCGTCGTGGACATGCTGCTCACCGGCTTCGATTCCAAGTTCCTGAGCACGCTCTACGTGGACAAGAACCTCAAGCACCACGGCCTCATCCAAGCCTTCTCCCGCACCAACCGCGTTCTCAACAACACAAAGCCCTTCGGCAACATCCTCGACTTCCGCCAGCAGCAGGACGCCGTGGACACCGCCATCGCCCTCTTCTCCGGGGAGAAAACCGGCGAGCAGGCGCGGGAAATCTGGCTCGTGGACAAGGCCCCCGTCGTCATCCAGAAGTTGGAGGCCGCCGTGCAGAAGCTCGACAGCTTCATGAAGTCCCAGGGCCTCGACTGCACGCCCTCCGCCGTGGCCAATTTGAAGGGCGATGCTGCCAAGACTGTTTTCTGTGCGCAGTTTAAGGAAGTCCAGCGGCTCAAGACCCAGCTCGACCAATACACCGACCTCACCGAGGAAAACAAAACCAGCATCGAGCAGGTGCTGCCGGAGGAAAACCTGCGGGGCTTCAAAGGGCAGTATCTGGAAACCGCCAAGAAGCTCAAAGACCAGCAGGGCACGTC
>Ga0214188_100369_pt1 | contig 11640 bp, 11 predicted proteins | sample TroBogEpilimnion_5_FD_153026 | JGI IMG/M metagenome (GOLD analysis project Ga0214188, IMG submission 153026) | Freshwater microbial communities from Trout Bog Lake, WI - 01JUL2008 epilimnion | ecosystem: Environmental > Aquatic > Freshwater > Lake > Epilimnion/Euphotic zone | place: Trout Bog...
TCCTGCTCCCGCGTTTTAATCGCATCTTCAGGGTTGATCTTGTCGATCGCGATCACCACGGTGGCATGCTGGAAGAAATTCTTCTCGAGTTCTTTTTTAATTGTGAAGGCCAGATCCCGGCAGGTTTTGCCTCTGGCTGTGACCAAGCCCACATACGGAGCCTGCACCTCTCCCGTCACGGCAACCTGCTGCTGCAGGGCTTCCCGTCGGTCTTCTAGAATTCGAATGCTGATGGTGTCTCCTGAGGAGATGATCTGGGTAGTGTCCAGCACGTCCATGGAAGACAGCACCGCAGCCCCTGCATTGACCGGGCCAGCACCTGAAGCCGCCGCCTGCCGCGAAGATCGGGATGACTGATCCGGAATCTTAAATCCAGCATCTTGAGCTTCCAGACTTGGGAGAGCAACAGCGAGCAACAGAAACGAGAATGTGAGCTTTTTCATGATGGTGATGAACGACATTTAATACCTCGACAACCCAAGATGCCCCAGGTTGGTCGATGATCAAGGTTCATAGACCTTTGCGATCCGTTTCGTTAGAAATTATAGTTCAGACCCAGAATCACGCGTGTCTGGGTGGAGCTATTGGGGGATTGCTTGTAGTTGGTCACGAAATAGCGATAACCAAGATTGATACCAGCTTTGGCGGTCAGCGAGTAGTTCAAGTCAAAGGAGAACCCGTCCTGATCCGAATTCCTTCCGATCACTCCAGAGTACTCGGCGCGACCGAAATGGTAGCCAGTGCCTGCACGCAGCTTGGAGGTGATCTGGTGCGTGTAGTACAAGTCAAAACCAAACTGAGTCAGCTTGTAGCCAGTGCCCGCAAATGCGGGGTTGGTAAAGGAAGGCTTGGCGTTTTCATAGTAACCTGAAAACGAGAACCGGCCACCTTTCCAGGCCACCATCGAAACCCCATAGTTGATGAAATCAGCCGTGATGTAATTCGAGGCCAGATTGATGGAAGACTCATGACCAATGGTCAGGGTGTGGCTGAAACGAGCATTGAGCTGGTTGGTGATGCTGAAATTGTAGTAGTAGCTGTTCAAATTCGAACGGTCTCCAGGGCCGTTCGGCGCAAAAACCGTCGGCGCATTGAAGTCAAAGATCTGCGTACCGCCCGAGAGCTTGGCAACTGTCGATTTGCCAATCGGGACACTCACAAACGCACCCCAATTGAACAACGTGCCACCATTCAAAGTGGGCTTGATGTAGTTCAGGAATGAAACGCCGCCTTCAGTTCCCAAAATCCAGGTCGCAGTAGGACTGTAGGTCAACGAGGCATGCAGGGTGTTCATCGTACGGCTGAACTGGCTATTCTGGCTGCCCAGCGCATCGGAGATTGTGTAGGAGTAATTGGTCGCAAGCGCCCAGGCTGAATTGATCTGCCAGTTGGCGGCGATACCCGCATCATTCTGGAACACACCGAAGCTCGAATTATTATTCGTTCCGACAAAGGCATTGTTGAGCGCAGGACGCATGGACATGCGATCATAGAAGGTGATGTTCACCGGCCCGGCCTTAACATCAAAGGCAATCGTGGTGCCCGGAAGAACGTTAACGAGGTAGCTGCCGTTGCCATAGGCGGCCAGTTCTGGGTGGTTGAAATAATGGTCCAAGCCAATGCCGCCTGTAAAGCTCAGCACATTGTTGGCAGACACCCGGTAGTTGGCGCTGACGTTGAGCAGCGTGCTGCTGATGATGTCCGACACCGGGACAGGGGTACGACGAATATTACTATTATACTCAAAACTTTGATAAAGCCCCACGCCAACGTTGACCGGGCCAAGCATCAGATTCCGCTTACCCGAAAGGAATGGGTCCGACGTGTAGGTCGGCGCAAAGTAGCTCAATGACTGGGAATACTGGCCGGAATACGTGGTGTAATCACCCACGGAACGTGCTGCAAAGGCGGAGCTACCGCTTCTAATTGAGGGCTGCGAGATCTGACGGTCAGATTTGAGCAACTGCTGCAGGCTTTGATAACCCTCCTGGTCGTCTTGGCTTACATAAGCCCCTTTTTCATAATCATAGACCACATCACCACTGCGGGCCGCTGCTTGGCTGGACTTTTTCAACTGCCCGTTGCGTGAGCGCAAGTCGTTGAAAAAGTTGCTGGTCTGGGACGGCGAAACCCCAAACTGCGCATTTGAGTTCTGCGGCAACATGCAGCCGACTGTGAGTGTCAGCACCATCAAAAGGGCGTTGCTAGAAATGTGTCGGGAGAGGTTGATCAGCATGACGAGAGGTTGTGGATCGTGAATTAAACACGATAGAAGCAATTTAAACAGTCTTTGTCCATACCAAAATTCTCTCGTTTTTGCCACATTCCACCCCTCATATTGACCCCAATGGCTCAATACACTTAATTTTGACGCCATGATTGGACCTCTTCACCGCCTCTTTTGCCCTGCATGGCGACAGGTGAAACGGTCAGTAGTTTGACCCCTTTGCGCCCATTCCGTTCAAAATCAAATTCAAGCTGAATCTCCCGCGAAGATGCCCGGTCCCACGATCTATACGGCGCGTCTGTCTCGTGTGCCACAGCGATCAGGCTGCGCAGCTTGCCAAAGAGTTTCCAGAGAGGTACCCGCTTGGAATTGGTCGAATTCATGGGTTAGGTTTTTAATATTTGTCGATACTTTTCGTCAAAGCGATACATGTTCAAGTGAACATGTTCAAATGAATTTTTGTACAACTCAAAAGTAATTGAGCGCCCCTCGAGATTGACGCCGCTGCTTTCAAAGTGGATGTGCCTGCATGTCCGTTGAAGTCCCACCTACCCCTGCAACACGGCTGACCATCCCGGAGTATGCCATGGCGCTTGCTCACGTTGCTAGTCTGCGCTCGGAAGATCCGTTTCGGAAGGTCGGGGCAGTGGCTATTGACTTCGACAACCGCGTCATCGGCACCGCCTACAATGGCCTCGCTCCTGGCTACAATGCCGACCCGGATTTTTGGGCCGATCGCGATGCACGACGTAAATACATGCTGCATGCCGAGGTAAACCTCTGCAGCCTCTTCACCCGGGGGAATGTGCGACTGGTCGCCTGCACCACCAAGCCCTGCACCAGTTGCATGCAAATGCTCTGTGCCTACGGCGTCAAAGAGGTCTATTTCCGCGACGATTACCCTGAGTCCGAAGCAGATGCTATTGCCCTGCGTTATGGCATCATGCTGGTCCACCTCCCCGACTATCCGCAAGTCATCCCGGCAGGGGAAAAGCTGTAAAACGGGCAACCGTTCCTTCGCCTCTGCGCTGCATCATAGCGCCGTCACCACACCCTGCTCATGCGAGGCCAGCGCCGCCGCAAAAATCTCCTGCGTCGCCACCGCCTCCTTCACCGTGGCACAGCCGCAACGTTCTGCCAGCAGCCCCTCGCGTTCCATTAAGTAAGCAGCCCACATCTGCTGGATCATATCGGGAAATCCGGGCTCAAAGATGCCTCCCGTCACTGTCTTGAAAGGCATGCCGAAACCTAAGTCCGTCTTCTTCCAAAATTGCTCCTTGCCGTTCTCAAACAACCACAGCGTCTTCGGTTCCTTGGTGCTGTAGCGCACCCCACCTTCGGTGCCCAGCACCTCAAGGGACCACGTATTCGTCTCCCCTGGCGCAATGCGCTTCATTTCCAGGCGAAGTGGCACCTCATGCCCGCCGATGCGAGTCCAGCAATTCAGCAACGCATTGTCCCAGGTGTCGCACTCGGTCATACCGCCTTTGCCATCGGGCCGCTGCGGGTAGCCTTTCTGCAACTGCGCAAACAAACGACTCGGCCGCCAGCCCAGGCGCAAAGGAATGTGGCAGGCATGCATGCCCAGATCTCCCAGCACGCCGATTTCACCACAGGTCGCCGCCTTGCGCTTCCAGTTCGCCGGCTTCGTTGCATCCAGGTCACTGCTGTGATGAAAGGCCGCCACCACCTCCAGCACTCGCCCCAGTTTGCCATGCTTCACCTCCTGCATCACCCGCTGCGCGCCAGGCAGAAAGGGGAACTCTGAGCTGCAGCGCACAAACCGGCCCGAAGCCTGCGCCGCAGCCGCGATGCGCCGCGCCGAGGCTAAATCAATGCCAAAAGGCTTTTCCGCGAACAAGTCCTTCCCCGCCGCCAGCACATCGCAATAGATCTTCTCGTGCAGGTTGTGCGGCACTGCCACATAGACCACGTCCACAGCGGGATTGGCCAGCAGTTCGTGATAATCCCCCGTGATCTGCGCACAGGAGGGAATACGGCGAAACCAATTCCTCACGTCCTCGACGAGATCCGCCACCGCCACCAGCTCTGGCTGCACCTCGACATCCAGCAGCGCACACCAGCGCGCGAACGCGCTGGCCATTTCCCGACCCATGAGGCCGCCGCCGATGATCCCGATGCCGATCTTTTTCATGATTGATCAGGTTAAACGGAGTCTCTCAGCCAAATCAAACAGCCGTCGCGTTCTTCACTGCCAGTTCATGCTTCGCCAGCTTCAGATCGGCCTCCACCATGATCTGCACCAGTTCTTTGAATTTCACCTTCGGCTCCCAGCCCAGCTTCTTGCGCGCCTTGGCCGGGTCGCCAATGAGGAGTTCCACCTCCGCCGGGCGTTCGTAGCGGGCGTCATACTTCACATACTTCTCCCACTCCAGGTCCAGCGCGCCAAACGTCTCCTGCACAAATTCCTTCACGCTGTGCGTCTCGTTCGTGGCGATCACATAATCATCCGGCTCATCCTGCTGCAGCATCATCCACATCATTTCCACGTAATCCTTCGCGTAGCCCCAGTCGCGCTTCGCATCCATGTTTCCCAGGACCAGCTTGTCCTGTAGCCCCATCTTGATGCGCGTAGCCGCACGCGTGATCTTGCGCGTCACAAAGGTCTCCCCACGACGTGGCGACTCATGATTAAAGAGAATCCCACTGCTCGCGTGCAGGCCGTAGCTCTCGCGGTAGTTCACCGTCAGCCAGTGACCGTAGACCTTCGCGCAGGCGTAGGGGGAGCGCGGCCAGAAAGGCGTCGTCTCCACCTGCGGCACCTCTTGCACCTTGCCAAACATCTCCGACGACGAAGCCTGGTAGAAGCGCACTTTACCCACCAGCCCCGTCTCACGGACGGCTTCCAGAATACGTTGCGTCCCCAGACCCACGATGTCCCCCGTGCTTTCCGGCACGTCAAACGACACCCGCACATGGCTCTGCGCGCCCAGATTGTACACCTCGTCCGGCTTCAACTCATACAGCAGCTTCACCAGCGCCACCGAATCCATCAGATCCCCGTAATGCAGGAACAAATTCTTCGACGGCAGGTGCGACTCCGGTTGGAACAGGTGCTCCAGACGTCCTGTGTTGAAGGACGAAGCCCGGCGAATGATCCCGTGGACTTCGTAGCCCTTTTCGAGCAGCAGTTCCGTGAGGTACGAGCCGTCCTGTCCTGTAATGCCGGTGATGAGCGCTTTCTTCATGAGTCAAATCGAGCGCCGATGAGACAGTACTGGCTCCAATTCCGCAAGGGGAAAAGCAGGAACATAACAGTTGCACCCCACCGCACCCCCTTTATTCTCTGCCCCCCCAATCCCAGCCCCAAATTCTACTTTATGAGAGCTGACCTCGTCGAACAAGCCGCGCTAATCGTCAAAGATCACCCCATCCTGATCAATATGGTCTCCAAGCGAGTCCGTCAGATCGTCGCGGGCCATGCCGTGCTCGTCGAGCGCCGCCCTGGTCTCCGTGAGGCCGACCTCGCCCTCCTTGAAATCATTCAGGGCAAGATCACCATCGCCACCCCTGGCCAGCACTAGGCCACCCTGCCCTCCCGGCAGAACCGCCAGTTCTTCGTCCACACCTGCGGTTCACCGCGCGACCCATGTCCGAGATCGCCACGAACCGCAAAGCCCCGCGCGACTACCACATCCTCGAAAAATACGAGGCTGGCATTGAGTTACGCGGCACCGAGGTCAAATCCATCCGCCTCGGGAAGCTCAACATTTCGGACGCCTTCGCCCGCGTGGATCGCGGCCAGGTCTGGCTCTACGGCTGCGACATCCAGACCTATGAGAAGGCCAGCCACACCACCCACGAGCCACGCCGTACCCGGCGCCTCCTGCTGCACAAGAACGAGATCATGAAGCTGCTCGCCCAGACGCAGCAGAAGGGCCTCGCCCTCCCCATCCTGCGCGCCTACTGGAAAGGCCACCACATCAAAATCGAGATCGGCGTCGGCAAAGGCAAAAACCATGGCGACCAGCGCCAGGACCTCAAAGACAAAGCCGAAAACCGCGAAGCCGCCCGGACCGTGGCGAACTTCAATCAGAAAAACAAGCGGTAGCAGTTCGCGACTGGGAATCTTGAGCCAGGTTTAATGCGGCATGACATTTGTTTTCGCACCCAATTGAAAGGTGCCAAAAAGTCGTTCCCAATGAACCCTGCCCAATCCTTTCCAACTGAGAGTCCCACTCCCCTGGACTGCCAGCCAAGCAGTCGCGCCAAATCCTTCGCAAGCTGGCTCCCCCTTGCAGCCATCATTACTTTGGCGGTGGCGGCGCGGGCGTGGCTGCATTTCACTACTCCCTATGTGCCAGGCGTCAACGGTGCCTATTACCTCGTGCAGTCACGCGCGCTCCTTGAGCACGGCGTGCTTGGCATCCCAGACATGCCGCTAACGTTTCACCTCCACGCGGCACTGGCTTCGTTGCTAGCCTGGATGGGCGGTCTGGCACAGGCAGATGCCATCATGTGGGCCGTAAAGCTGTGCGATTCCGTACTGCCACCGCTGGCTGCGTGGCCCGTGTTTGTGCTGGTGCAGCGCTGGGCCTCACAGCGCGGACAGGGTAATGCGGTGCCGCTCACTGCGGCGGTGCTGGCTTGTCTGAGCTCACCTTTGATCGGCATGCTGGGCGATTTTCAAAAGAACTCGCTGGCGCTGGTGTGGCTCGCTACGCTGGCAACGACGCTGCGCGGCTGGCTAGATGCGCCGACGCGCTTGCGCGGCGTGGGCGTTCTGGTGAGCCTGCTGCTGCTCGGGCTGACCCATATCGGCGTCCTCGGCGCTGCCGTGTTGCTGGTCTCTGCGGTGATGCTCATTTTCCTAGCCCTGCGTGGCGGCTCCGTGAACTGGCGTCATTTGCTACCATGGATGGAAGCAGGCGTTGGGCTGCTCGGCCTAGCGGCGGTTGTGGTGCTATGGAGGTTTGACCCCGCGCGCATCCACCGCCTCATCACGGCGCTCACCAATCCGGCCAAGTTTTCCACCGACGGCATGCAGATGCCCATGATGCCCGGCGGCGGAATGGGCGTGCTACGCTGGCTGCCATCCGCCGCGTTTGCCATGGCGGTTCTGCCTTCACTCCTCATCGCCTGGCGGCGGCGGAACAGCCTGCCCGCAGCCGATGCGGCGCTCGTCGCAGGCGGGGCACTCACCGTGCTCGCCCTCACGGGTCCTTGGTTCAGCATGGACAAAAGCATGCGCTTCAACCTGATCGCCATGCTACCCGCGATCATTGTCGTGGCGTTTGCCCTGCTGCACATCACCACGGCCTGGCGGCGCAGGACCGTGCTCGGCCTGGCGCTCTGCCTCGGTCTCAGTGGTACGATTTCGCTCTTACCACGCGGCGGACATGCGATCCTCAGCGATGCCGCGATGCACGAACTGCAAAGCCTCCCCCAATACATCTCGCAGCCCGCACAAACGCTCGTCTGTGCTCAACACGGCGCAGAATGGTGGAGCGCATGGTTCCTCCACACTCGCATTTCCCAACCCACTGCCCTGCGGCCTGCTGACTGGCAGCGCTATAGCGAGGTCTTTTTTCTGGAAGTTAAATCCGGCATGCAAATGCCGATGTTTGCCGGCGGTGGTCATCCTCCAGGATTAGGCCCACCTGGTTTCGGCCCACCAGGAAGTGGCAAACCTGGTGGAATGCCACCACTACCCGGCATGGGCCCCCATCCCATGATGTCTGCAAAGATACCACCAGATGCCCAAGTCCTACACGACGGTGAGTGCCTAAAATTGGCACGAATCCTCACCCCTCTGCAAGACATCCTCTCACGCATTCCCCGATCAATCGCACCTTAATCACGCGTCATTGTTGGCGCTGATGACGCGACCACAAAACATTCGCATTCAATGTTTTGCATCGCGACTTCCAACATAATGCCTGGCATTTTTAAAGCAGCACGCGAGACATATGCGCTCTCCTTCACCTCACCAGAATCCCCAACCCACCCCGAGCGCCGCTGCGATCACCAGCAGGAGCAGGCTGTGCCAGAACCAGCGGTCGTAGAACCGGTCCCACCACCGCCGCGTCTCCGCCTGCAACGGCGAATCACCCACGCGCGAGCTTTCCCTCAAAGTCCGCGAACCCATTTGCAGTACTTCAAACAGCCCCAGGATGCCGTCCACGACGCGGACCGCAAAGACGATGACGTGGCCGATCAGTTCTTCGAGCATAGCAGCAGGAAGATGTCGGTTGGCATGCGCCTCACCAGTATAACGTGCAGGTCTTTTTACACCCGAGTGGTGTTCTTCTATTACTTTTTGATCCGATACAAATTCCCCTCCGTGCGGATCAGCAGATCCGAACCAATCACCGCATACGAAGCGAGGCTGTGTTCACCGAGATCGTTCTGGGCAAGGATGCTGAAGGTCTTGCCGGGTTTCACGACGACGCCGAGGCCTTTTTCGTCCTGGAGGTAGATCTTGCCATCGGCGACGAGCAGGGAGGCGGAGATGGGGCCGGTGCAGCGTTCGGAGTAGTGGACGGTGCCGGTCTTGGCATCGACGCAGGAGAGGATGCCGTTGTCTGCCACGAAGTAGAGTTCATCACCGATGACGGCCATGCTGGGATTGTGCGGCGCGGCTTTGTCGATGGTCCAGCCGAGGTGCGTGGCGGTGACATCGCCCTTGGAATCGGCGTTCACCTTGATGGCGTAGAGCACGGGTTTGTCGTAACCGCTGGAAAGATAGATCATGCCGTGGGCATAGACCGGACGCGGGACGACGGAGTAGCCTTGGTCGTAATTGAAGTGCCAGATTTCGGTGCCGTCCTTGGGATTGAGCGCGTTCACCACGCCGCTGCCGGGGGTGATGAGCTGCTTCTGGCCGTTCACGTCAATGATGAGCGGGGTGCAAAAGGAGAATTTCTTCTTGGCCTCGGACTGCCGCGCGAAGGTCCAGCGCATCTTGCCGGTGGTCTTGTCGAGCGCGATGACCTTGGGCTCCGTCTCGGCGTCGGCATTGAAGATGAGCAGGTCTTCAAACAGCACGGGGCTGCTGCCATTGCCATGCACCGGTGAGTACGCGAACTCCTGCGTGCTCCAGAGCGTCTTCCCCGTCAGGGCGTCCAGGCAGGCGGTGCCGAGGTGGCCGAAGTGGACGTAGAGTTTCTTGTCCTCAAAGATCGGCGTCGGGCTGGCGTGGCTGTTTTTGCGATGCGCGCGCGGCGACTTCACCTGAAACAGCTCCACGTCCCACACGGGCTTGCCATTGGCGGCATCAAGCGAGATCACCCGTAGCGAGCGGTCTGCCGTGGCCTCTTCCTTGCCGCTGAGCGAGACCGCTGAAGTCAAAAAGATGCGCGTCCCCACCACCACCGGTGAAGACCAGCCAATGCCTGCCACGGGTGCTTTCCACGCGATGTGCGAGGTGGGGCTCCAGGTCAGTGGCAGATTCTTGGCCTCCGAGTGCCCCTGCGCATCCGCGCCACGAAATTCAGGCCAACTGGGGGCCGTAGGCGCGGTGGGGGCGGCGGCGAGAAGGGAGGTGGAAAGCAGGAGAGTGGAGAGGACGGTGCGCATGAGTCGGAAAGAACGTTGCCAAAGCGCGAGCATTTACAAAGAGCAGTGGCGTTTTTTGAGCAATCGCCTTGGGCAGGTTAAATTCGCCATTGTCAGATTGAAAGAGTGCAGATTAACATCCGGCATGAAAATGCTTCACGGGTTTCTTTGTCTAACCATGCTAATGGCTGGGCTGGTCGTGGGTAAGTGGATTTCGGGTGAAGCGGTAGCGCGGGCCGAGGCTGAGCGGGCCTGGAAGCAGCAGGATGTGGAAGGATGCTTCAAGGCGCTGGCACGAGTGGCGCGATCCAGCCCCACCCATGCCTTCGAGCTACTGCTAACCCTGGAGGATGAATCTCCTGAGAAAGCACTGCTGCTGCGGCTGACAAAGGAGTTCCCAGATGCGGGCACCGACTTCATGGCAGTGTTTCTCAGGCACCCAGAAAAATTTCATGATTTTACGCTGGGCGATGCGGTTTTCTGCGGCTTCGCCCGGGCTGACCCTGAACGAGCCTTGCAGGCCATGATGGGGAATGCCGTGCAGTTCCTGCCTGCCTATCTGCCAGCCATTGCGCGGGGCATGGCGCAGAGAGCGCCTCTGGAGGCCATGCGATACGCAGACAAAATTCAGTGCCCGATGCATCGTGAGAGATTTGTACATGAGGTGATTCAGGAGTGGTCCGAGCGCGATGGCCAGTGCCTGCTGACCTGGCTGCGCTCCCAGCCGAACGCCCGAACGCTGGCCAAGCACGTCGCTTGGTTCCAGTTGAAGATCACGTATGCCGCCCGACTGGCTGACATCGCGGCGCTGATACCGGAAAGCTCGGCATTAGACAGATCGTCCCATCTCTGGCTCTCACGCCCGGAGGCCGAGGGTGCCTGGATGCAACATACCGACTGGCTGCTGGCCCTGCCTGCGGGAGAAACGCGTGAGCGTTTGTGTAATGCCGCAGCTCAAGGGCTGTTGAATCTGGATCCTGAGGCAGCGCTCAAGCTCCTGCCGGAAATCAAGGATGCGAAAATCCACCTATTGGTGACGAGCTCTGCCTCAGCCTACCGTGCCGCAGCCTCGCCGCAGGACGGGCTGGCCTTTGCCAATGCGCTCACAGATGCCGAGGAGCGCCGGAAGGCCAAAAACTCCGTCTTCTTCACCTGGGTAGAAAACGATCCGGCAGGCGCAGCTCATCACGCTCTGGAATCCGGCGATCCAGATGCCAAAATCATGCTGAGTTCCGCTGGCACTTATTGGGCGATGTCCGACCCCGAAAACGCCTGCCGTTTTGCCCTGGAGCATGAGCCGCCAAATGAAGGCAAGAGCGGCAGGAAAAACGAGATGCTGAAGTCCACCGTGAACATCTGGGCAGGAACTGAGCCCGTAGCAGCAACGCGGTGGGTGAAGGCGCTGCCCGAGGGGGAAGTCAAAGACGCAGCCGTTGCGGCGGTTGCCAGTGCCTTGTCCCTCCGGCTGCCAGAGGAGGGCATGCGCTGGGCACAGGACATCAAGGATGCGGCGATACGCAGGCAGACGCTGGGTTTGTGCTTCCAAGCCTGGCTGTACAAAGACCAGGACAAGCCGGGGAAATGGCTGCAACAGGCCAGCCTGGATGAAGAGACCCGGAAATCCCTCGAATCCCGTCTGAAATACGCCGTGCAGTCTCATCAGTCTGGCCGGGGAGATGGTGGTGGCACGAATACCACGGATGCCATCATGACCTTTCGTTAAACCAAATTTCTTATGAAAATCATTATCTGGTGCATGATCACTTTCGTGGGCGGCCTATTGGGCGGCGCACTTTTTTCCTGGTGGCCTCTCCTCTTCACTGGCGAGCCATCAGTGGCGGATGAGTCAGCTTTCGTCCAGTGGCAGGAGGTGGCCTCTGTGGCGAAAGGACCGG
>Ga0214188_100370_pt1 | contig 11637 bp, 7 predicted proteins | sample TroBogEpilimnion_5_FD_153026 | JGI IMG/M metagenome (GOLD analysis project Ga0214188, IMG submission 153026) | Freshwater microbial communities from Trout Bog Lake, WI - 01JUL2008 epilimnion | ecosystem: Environmental > Aquatic > Freshwater > Lake > Epilimnion/Euphotic zone | place: Trout Bog...
AGCGGCACGTCCGCCTTTTTCGCTGCCATGCCCAGGGCGCTTCAACTTGCGCATGATATATTGCATGAATAGCAGTGCCGTTTCTGCCGTCTGTTTGTCGACGGGAAAATTGCCCAAGATGCCTCGTTCTTCCTCGCCACCAAAGGGCGGATTAGTGACAATCACATCCACTCGTTCGCGGTCGCCAATTTCGGTGATCTTTTTGCCAACCAGGGTATTACCGTAAGCAATCTGAGGCGCTTCTAGGCCATGCAGAAGTAAGTTCATTTGCACTAGCATATAGGGCAATGGTTTAGCTTCTTGGCCGTACAGAGATTCGTGTTGCAACTGGCGGCGATCTTCCGGTGTTTTTATCTGGGCGGCAAGGTGGTCATAGGTTTCGACCAAGAATCCACCTGTACCACAAGCCGGATCAAGCACAATTTCCCCCAATTTAGGATCGACCACGCACACCATGAAGCGCACCACGGGGCGCGGGGTATAAAACTCGCCGGAGTCACCCGCTGCGTCACGCATTTCTCGCAACATGGATTCATACAGATGTGAAAGGGTATGGATTTCTTCACTGGAATTAAAATGAATTCCGTTAATCTTGTTAACAATATCGCGCAGCAAGCTGCCACTGGTCATGCGGTTTTGTACGCCTTTGAAAACGTTAGCGATGACTTCGCGTTGACTGCCTTTTTCTCCTTGATCGGCAAGCCCCCGAAGGTATTTGAATAGACCGGGCTCGTTGATAAGCGTTGTCCCCGCATGGGAAAACGTCGTTATATCCTGGTTTATGAATGCGAGTATGTCTTCTCCGCTAATGCCATTCGCGGGTGCCGCCCAATCACGCCATCGATAAGGCGCTTCAATAATGGGATGGTAGCGATTGCCATCAAGCGCGGCTTCTTGTTCATGCTTTATTTCCAAGTCGTCAAGAAACTTGAGAAACATGACCCAAGTCAGCAAGGGCAGTCGGTCTACATCACCATTCAAGCCTTTATCTTTACGCAATATGTCACGAGCAGACTTGATCAGGGAAGAAAGCTGTTGCGCTGTGGTCAGGGCTTGTTTAGCTTTACGGGGTTGTTTAACTTTTAATGTTTGTGTCATGCTGTTGTGATGTTGTTATTGATATAGTGCAGATTGCAATTTGGCAATGGCTAGTCGCATAGGCTGAATACCGCCAAAATGCTGGTTAGCGATTTCAGCCGGTAAACCGTAATGATCGAAGGGCGGTGTTTTCATAAGATCGGATAAGCCATGGAATTGTAGCACGCCTCGCTCAATGTACTTATCCATGAGCAGTCCCAGAATTTCCCGCGCCGTATCGCCGTGCTGTGTAAACAGATCGGGATTTTTTCGCTTGGCTTTATCAGCCCGTTCACGCCGGGTCAGTAAAGGGGCGTTCCAGGCCAGATGGCAGAGCAAATCAAACGGGTCGGTATCTGTTTGGCCGCTAGCTAGGGCGAGTTCATCAAAGTCGATACCTCGTTCGGCCAGTTCTTGTAAAGCTTCAACACGAGTATCCTGCATTGCCCAAGTAGTTCTAAAGACTTCAGGTGATGGGTAGATGGAGCGCAGCATCCGCCCAGAATAATCGGTGTATTTAACTACCTGTAGCTTCTTTCCGTCCGTATCCAAGTCGTACACTAGGTGACCAATAATTTCGACTTCTCCGCCGTCAACATAAAATTTGCGGGGTGGCTGTGGTGGTGGGTCGGGAAGTAAAGGAGGTATTGGGGGGGCGATAATTATTTCGTCGGTATTTTCATCGGTATCTATTTCTGGCTCTGGTTCTGTATCTTCGTTTTCTGGTTTTTCAATGGTAATGGTCGTCGTTTCACCGTCTTCGTTGATTATCGTTTCATCAATATAGTCGGGTTCACCATCGAAATCCTTGTCGGCAAAATGGCTAGTCGCTGTGCCGGTATAATCGATGATGTTAAAGTATTCTTTGCCATAATCAACATTAAGCCGCGTGCCTCGTCCCATAATTTGCTTAAACTCGGCAAGCGAACCGACAACGCGAGCAAGCACCACATTCTTGACCATTTCGGCATCAATTCCTGTAGTCAGCATTTGCGAGGTGGTAAGAATTGTTGGTGTCGGCAAATCCACATCTTGAAAGTTGGATAAATGATTTCTTCCTATGTCGCCTTCGTCACTGGTGACTCGACAGACATAATCCGGATAGGTCTGTCTCAGATCGCTGTTTAAATTACCCAGTTCATGGCGCATTTCAGCGGCGTGTTCTTGATCAACGCAAAATACCAAGGTTTTAGCAAAGCGATCAGAGCTTTTCAAAAAACTATTTAAATGCTTGGCGATGGCTTTGGTTCTGGAACGTAGCACAATCGATTTTTCAAAGTCTTTAGTCTGATATTCGTCATCAGGTATCGGTCTTTTATAACGATCCAGCTCATCTTTTGAAGGTCGCCAGCCTACGGCATCCACATCAGTGATAATTCTGTGTACACGATAAGGGGCGAGAAATCCATCATCAATACCTTGCCTTAGCGAATAGGTATAAACGGGATTGCCAAAATAGTTGTAGGTATCTCTGCTTTCATCGCGCAGAGGAGTGGCTGTCATGCCCAACTGCACAGCGCAAGAAAAATAGTTTAGGATTAGTCTCCAACTGCTGTCGTTTCTGCTGCTGCCTCGATGGCATTCATCAACAACAATAAAGTCGAAAAAATCTACTGGGTATTCTTTGAATACATCATTAGTCGAATTGGTAAGCGCTTGATAGATGCCAAAGTACATATCTCTTCCTTGGCTAACATCACCGGAACTGACTTTGTGCCGAACGTCCTCGAAAGGTGCGAACATCTTTGCCATTGGATCATCAACTAAGATGTTCCTGTCAGCTAGATAGAGGATCTTAGGACGACGAAATTGCTCAGCTCGATTCCATCGACTATTCCAAAGTTTCCAGCAAATTTGAAAAGCAACAAAGGTTTTCCCTGTACCCGTTGCCATTGTCACCAATATTCGCTGCTGTCCAAACAGTATGGCTTCGACAATCCGGTTGATAGCGATATGTTGGTAATAACGTGGGTTTTTGCCAGAAATTAAATTAAAAGGTTCGATCCAGATTTTGGCGGTTGTTTCCGTAAACGCTTTGGCCGTTACAAGACGTTGCCAAAGTTCTTCTGGGGTGGGGAATCGATCGACCTCATTTTCTTGTCCAGTCAGGTAGTCGATTTCTATGATGGTGTGACCGTTGGTGGCATAGGCAAATTTGAGACCGAGGATTTCAGCGTAATTCCGAGCTTGCTGCACCCCAGTTGTTGCGGGTTCTGCTTCTGCTTTGGCTTCAACTACGGCAATAGGAAAATCACGCCGATAATAAAGTAGATAATCTGCTCGCTTTCGTTCGCCGCGACGCACCTTACCACCTGTGACAATAATACGGCCATCAGTAAATGACCGCTGTTCACCCAGTAGATAGGGTGGTCTGTCCCAACCGACAGTTTGTAAATTAGGTGTGACGTACCGGCGACAAGTATCAGGTTCGTTTAGTGACATGAGTGAATTTCGTTGTTTTACGTTATGGATGTATCTAGGTTTTAAACCTAACAGTCCTGATTAAATTCAATATGCACTAGCCAAAAGGCTTTGAACTTATAAGTGCGTATGCTGGCGGTGACTCTAAAGCTTTCAAATATAGTATACCATTGCTATACTTTTTATCAGAATATCTCGGGAGCGCTAATTTATATACATGTAAATTAAAGAGGCGGGAAGCCGGATGTTACTTAAGTACATTATTTCGTGCTCATTCCTTAGCCATCTGGAAAATAATTCAAACTCTAGCGAATTAATTAGTTGCTTTAAGTTTTTGCCTATGGGATACTCTTGATCAGCATAATTTACAACCTAGACAAAAGGCACGATTTAAAAGCTTTTTATCTGCTTTACCGAAACATACTCAGCTTATACCGTGTGTTTAGTCGCACTACTATTATTAAATAAGAAACTGAAGCGACAATAGAGTCTACTGGAAAAGCAGAAGGTATTCAGTAAAAGCACACGCTTTCGCGCCAAAGCGCACGATGTCCAGTAAAAGCACACGCTTTCGCGCCAAAGCGCACGATGTCCAGTAAAAGCACACGCTTTCGCGCCAAAGCGCACGATGTCCAGTAAAAGCATACGCTTTCGCGCCAAAGCGCACGATGTCCAGTAAAAGCACACGCTTTCGCGCCAAAGCTTAAGTAACCGACACATGCCGACTCCAACAGGAATGGCCTACTCATCAACTTTTACCGCTGCCCGCTATTGGCAGATCATGGATGACGTTTGTCGTTTGTAACCGAAGAAAAGACCGCACAAGCTTGCTAAGTCTTTTTATTTATCCTGCCACTAGAGGTTCTATAATGAGAAAACCAAAAGTTACCGTCGATTTTATTAAGTTTTCGCCAGTCAATAAGGCTAGCCACTATCATACGGTTATTGATCATATGACCAATAACCCTCTCTACCCTACGCCCGATGCGACCCTAATTGATGCTCAAAAAGTCGTCGATGCCTTAGACAAGGCTATTTTGGCAGCGGCAGATGGCAGTCATCTCGCCATTTCTGCCCTGAATGATGCGGTAGCAACGGCTGACGCAGTGTTTCGTATTTTAGCCGCTTATGTAGAGCGTATCGCCTTAGGTGATGAAACTACTATTTTAAGTAGTGGCTTTCACTTTTCAAAACAACCCGTATTCGCCAACAAAGAAACCTTAGTCGCTAAAGATGGCTCACATTCTGGCTCCGTATTATTAGATACCATAAGGGTCGATAGAGGCGTGACTTATGTTTGGCAAATGTATAAAGGCAAGCTCCCTGACAATGATAGTGATTGGGTTCAAATAGGTATCACCACACAAACAAGTTTTGAAATCAGTAACCTAGAAATTGCCACTAAGTATTATTTTCGCGTCGCAGCTGTCACACCGGATGGTATACAAGACTTTTGTGCACCAGTCATGAAAGTAGTGCAATAACTGGGAGCGCCATTGGGGTGCATTTAAACGTTTCGATCGGGGTTGCAAACCCCGACCGGCATTGACACCGCCCCCTAGTTCTCAATGCTGGGATTCGTAGCTCATCCCAGCCTACGCATCATGTAGGCTGGGATGTAGCAACAGCGAAATCCCAGCAATCGGAGCGTGAACCTTTGTAATTGTCATTAAGACAAAAGCCAAAAACATCACGAATATTGACAACACGCTAGTGAGTCTGATATTTTGCAACGCTAGCACTCTACTTAATGGAGTGCTAATTTTGTTTTTAGAGGCATGCGTGGCTAATAATACTTTAGATTTAAATGATCGGTCGTTGCAGTTATTAAAAACATTGGTCGAACGCTATATTAGCGATGGCCAACCTGTTGGCTCTAGGCTACTATCAAAAGACTCCGCTTTAAATTTAAGCCCAGCCACTATTCGTAATGTGATGGCTGATCTTGAAGATTTAGGATTAGTGCATTCACCCCATACCTCTGCTGGACGCGTACCTACCTCTAGCGGTTATCGTTTATTTGTTGACAGCCTATTAACGGTTAAACCTTTAGATAATCAAGCATTATCACGATTACATCAAAACTTATCTGCCAAGGATGATGGCAATCAAACGATTGGTGTTGCCTCACGATTACTGGCTGAAATAACCCAAATGGCGGGGATTGTGACCCTTCCTAAAAGAGAATTAATCTGTTTACGTCATATTGAATTTTTACCGTTATCACATCAACGCGTACTGGTTATTTTTGTAACGAACGAACGGGAAGTTCATAACAAAGTTATTTATTCTGAAAAAAACTTTAGCACCTCCGAATTACAACAAGCGGGTGCCTATCTTAGTTCAATTTATTGTGGTCAAAGTTTGGATAAGGTTCGTAGTGCCGTCTTGAAAGAACTACAAGAAGATCAAGAGCGCATGAATCAAGCTATGCTGGATGCTATAAAAATGGCACAACTGACCTTTGAATCTAATGATAACAAAGATGATTATGTACTAACGGGTGAAACTAACTTGATGGGCTTTTCTGAACTTTCAGGCAGAAATCATTTAAAGCAACTCTTTGATGCCTTTAGCCAAAAGCAGGACATCATTCATTTATTAGACCAATCTATGAAAGCCGATGGCGTACAGATTTTTATTGGCGAAGAATCTGGCTATCAAGTCTTTGAACAATGCAGTCTAGTGACCTCTTCCTATTCTGTTAATAACGAGGTCGTCGGCGTGCTGGGCGTTATTGGCCCCACCAGAATGGCTTACGAAAAGATCATTCCCTTTGTTGACGTCACTGCAAAATTATTAGGCGCAGCCTTGAATCCCAAAACAACGACCCCATGATAAGTAGCTATTATTTCGGTTAGTTTAGACCTTTACACACTATTTAAGGAATTATAAACATGAGTATTGATCAGGAAACACCTGAGTCACAGGTTGACGCTGAGTTTGAAGACACGGCAGTGAATGATGAGCATCCACACACTGAAGTCGCTGAGCATGAATATACGCTTGACGAACTTAAAGTAGAGCTTAGCAAAGCTCAGGAAAAAGCACATGAAAATTGGGACAAAGCGATACGTACCCAAGCGGAAATGGAAAATCTAAAAAGAAGAACTCAAAAAGATTTAGAAGATGCCCATAAGTTTGCCTTAACTAATTTTGCCAAAGAAATCTTACCGGTATTTGATAGCTTAGTATTAGGTTTGCAAGCGGCGACAGGCGATAGCGAAGACGTACAAAAATTTCGTGAAGGCAGTGAACTAACTATCAAACAATTTGAAGCGCTATTTACTAAGTTTAAAATCGAAACGATAGATCCACTAGGTCAAGTCTTTAACCCTGAACAACACCAAGCCATGCTGATGCAGGCTATGGAGAATGCAGAACCTAATACCGTCGTTAATGTATTTCAAAAAGGTTATTTATTAAATGGTCGTTTACTACGCCCTGCTATGGTGGTCGTCGCAAAGCCTGTAGAAAAATCAGCTGAAATAGATGAGCAGGCTTGAACAATATAAAAGCGTCCCCATATTCACACTAACTTTAACAACTTAAACAAATTCAAGTCTGGAGCATTCAATGGCTAAAATAATTGGTATCGATTTAGGAACAACCAACTCATGTGTGGCTGTATTAGAAAATGGCGTCGCTAAAGTAATTGAAAACAGTGAAGGTGCAAGAACAACGCCTTCTATTATTGCTTTTAGCAGTGATGATGAAGTTTTAGTAGGCCAATCGGCAAAGCGTCAAGCAGTTACCAACCCCAAAAACACCCTGTTCGCCATTAAACGTTTAATTGGCCGTCGCTTTAAAGATGACGTGGTACAAAAAGACATTAAAATGGTGCCTTATGCCATCGTTGAAGCAGAAAACGGTGATGCCTGGGTAGAAGTCCACGGTAAAAAAATGGCTTCACCAGAAATTTCAGCGCGTATTCTAATGAAGTTGAAAAAAGATGCAGAAGCGTATTTAGGCGAAGAAGTCACCGAAGCCGTTATTACGGTTCCTGCGTACTTTAATGACTCACAACGTCAAGCCACTAAAGATGCTGGTCGTATTGCTGGCTTAGAAGTCAGACGTATTATTAACGAACCGACTGCCTCTGCCTTAGCGTTCGGTATGGATAAGCCTAAAGGCGACACCAAAATTGCTGTTTATGATTTAGGTGGCGGTACCTTTGATATTTCTATTATTGAAATTGCTGAAATTGATGGCGAACATCAATTTGAAGTATTATCAACTAATGGTGACACCTTTTTAGGTGGTGAAGATTTTGACTCAAGAGTGATTGAGTTTCTTGCCAGTGAATTTAAAAAAGAAAGTGGCGTAGATGTCCATAACGATCCATTAGCATTGCAACGCTTAAAAGAAGCGGCAGAAAAAGCTAAAATTGAATTATCATCTAGCCAACAAACGGATGTTAACTTACCTTACATTACTGCAGATGCTTCAGGTCCTAAGCATTTAAATGTTAAGTTGACTCGTGCAAAATTAGAATCTTTAGTAGAAGAACTGATTAACCGTACTAAAGGCCCTTGCGAAATGGCGCTTAAAGACGCGGGTCTTAAAGCCTCTGAAATCAATGATGTTATTTTGGTAGGCGGTCAAACCCGTATGCCGAAAGTACAAGAAATGGTTAAGAGCATTTTTGGTCAAGATCCTCGTAAAGACGTTAACCCAGACGAAGCGGTTGCCTTAGGCGCTGCAATTCAAGCGGGTGTTTTATCAGGCGATGTTAAAGATGTCTTGTTATTAGACGTTATTCCATTATCGCTAGGTATTGAAACCATGGGCGGCATCTTAACTAAGTTAATCGAGAAAAATACGACGATTCCAACCAATGCTTCTCAAGTATTTTCTACTGCCGATGACAATCAAACAGCCGTGACTATTCATGTGTTGCAAGGTGAACGTGAAAAAGCTGCTGCTAATAAATCACTGGGACGTTTTGATTTAGCGGATATTCCACCTGCCTCACGCGGTGTGCCACAAATTGAAGTGTCTTTTGATATAGATGCCAACGGTATTTTGAGTGTATCGGCTAAAGACAAAGCAACCGGTAAAAAGCAATCTATCGTTATTAAAGCCTCTAGTGGCTTGTCATCCGACGAAGTGGAACGCATGATTAAAGATGCCGAAGCCCATGCCGATGAAGATCGTAAATTGACTGAATTAGTCCATGCTCGCAATCATGCGGACGGAATGATTCATGCCACTGAAAAATCGTTAAAAGAATTGGCTGATCAAGTCGGTGCTGATGAAAAGACTAGCATTGAAAGCGCGATTGAAGCGCTGAAAGAGGCCGTTAAAAGTGATGACAAAGACACCATTGAAACTAAAACTAATGAGTTAACTGAGTTATCAGGCAAGCTGGCTGAACGTGTTTATGCGCAAAAATCAGGATCTGAAGCGGGCGAAGAACATCATGCCGGCGCTTCATCTGCGCACCATGCAGATGATGATGGCATTGTTGATGCTGAGTTTGAAGAAATAAAAGACGACGACAAGAAATAAGTTAGCTTAATATATAGCCCAGCATTTTTGAGTTAACTCAAGAATGCTGGATTTAAAGCTGCACAGCAAATACGGGTTAATCTGACTACTATTTGCTGTGCGGCTTTTAGTCTTTTTACGAAAAGACGCTAGGAACGACTACAAAGACTCCTAACAACATCACTCCTCGCTGGCTTTTTAAGGCGTGGTATCTTTATAACATCGCAGCAATGCTTTATCTCCTGAATAATCACCAGGAGCGGATTGAAACATGGCAACCAAAGAAGATTTTTATAAACTGCTCAACATCGATAGAAATGCTAGTGATGCAGAGATCAAGAAAAGCTATCGTAGTTTGGCGATGAAATTTCATCCCGATAGAAATGCTGACAATCCCCAAGCGGCCGAAGTTAAATTTAAACAAATTAAAGAAGCTTACGAAGTCTTATCAGACCCTAAAAAACGCTCAGCCTATGATCAATTCGGTCATGCCGGCATTGATCAATCTATGGGCGGAAGACCTGGCGGCTTTAGTGGCGGCGAAGGCTTCAGCGATATTTTTGGCGATGTGTTCGGTGATATATTCGGGGGCGGCGGCAATGGTAGACAACGTAGCAATGTACAACGCGGTTCTGATTTACGCTACAACTTGGAATTATCTTTAGAAGAAGCAGTTGCCGGAACAGAAACCAAAATACGTATACCAGTCCTAGTTGGCTGCGGTGAATGTAAAGGCTCTGGAGCCAAAAAAGGTTCTAGCCCCGTTATTTGTACCACCTGTCATGGTCATGGCCAAGTCAGAATGCAACAAGGCTTCTTCTCTGTACAACAGGCCTGCCCTACTTGTCGTGGAACGGGCAAGCAAATCAAAGATCCTTGCAATGAATGTCATGGTCAAGGCCGTGTTCAAGAAAATAAAACCCTCTCTGCAAAAATTCCAGCAGGTGTCGATACCGGCGATCGTATTCGCTTAGCCGGAGAAGGCGAAGCAGGAGAACGTGGCGGCCCATCGGGTGATTTATACATTGAAATTCAGGTAAAAGATCACACCATTTTTACTCGTGATGGTGCTAACTTGTACTGTGAACTACCCATTAGCTTTGCTACGGCTTGCTTAGGGGATGGCATACAGGTACCTACTTTAAATGGTGAAGTTAAGCTAACGATCCCACCGGAAACACAAACCGGAAAATCATTCCGTCTACGTGGCAAAGGTGTTAAACAAGTTAGAGGCGGCGCGGTTGGCGATTTGTTATGCAAAGTGCGTGTTGAAACCCCTGTACAATTAACCAAAGAACAAAAAGCCCTCATAGAAAAACTACGCGATTCTTTATCAAGTGGTGGTAAGCAGCACAATCCTCAAGAACACACTTGGATTGATACCGTAAAAAACCTTTATGACAGACTAACAGGCTAAATCATGATACGTATTGCTATAGTAGGCGTATCAGGTCGCATGGGCACTGTGCTCTGCAAAGCAGCAGAACAGGCTAATGAAACCACATTAGCTGCGGCTATTTCTAGGCCGAACAGTCTTTCAATCGGTAAAGATGCCGGTGAACTATCAGGCATTGGCACTCTAGGTATTCAGGTAGTCGATGATTTAAGTACTGTCATTGATGACTTTGATGTCTTGATAGATTTTACCCGCCCTGATGCCTCTATGGTGTTCATCGAGCAATGCCGAAAAGCCGGTAAACAAATCGTCATAGGCACTACCGGTTACAGTGACGCACAAAAATTAGTGATTGCAAAGACGGCTAAAGAGATTCCCATCGTATTGGCACCCAATATGAGCGTGGGGGTCAATTTAGCACTGAATTTGCTGGCATTAGCGGCAAAAGTAATGGGTGATTATACCGACATAGAAATCATTGAAGCGCATCATCGTCATAAAGTCGATGCGCCTTCTGGCACTGCCTTACGCATGGGTGAAGTCATCGCCGATGCTTTAGGCCGAGACTTAAAAGACTGTGCCATCTATGGCCGCGAAGGTATTACCGGTGAACGCGATAGAAAAACCATCGGTTTTTCTACCATACGCGCCGGTGATATTGTCGGTGATCATACCGTCATGTTTGCTGACGAAGGCGAACGCTTAGAAATTACCCACAAAGCCACTAGCCGCATGACCTTTGCCAATGGTGCGATCAGAGCCGCAATCTGGTTAAAAGACCAGCCCAACGGGCTTTATGATATGCAGGATGTTTTGGGTCTTTCGATTTAAGCCCTGTAGGTCGGGTTACTACATGCTGGTCGGGGTTTATAATCCATACGCATCAAGCTAAGACAAAACACTCGCGAGACGGGGTTTATAACCCCGTCTCAAACGTTTTTTTTGCCATTATCTTTGAAAGATCACAAAAGAAACATGCCTACTTTTGGTTATATAACGCCATTGGGGTGCATCTAAACGTTTCGATCGGGGTTGCAAACCCCGAACGGCATTGTCATCCTCGCAATGTGGTGGGCTTAGCTTGATACGTTGGGTTTATAATCCCGACCGAAACGTTTGAAGGCTTCTATAACCTTCAAAACGTGAGTAACGGGGTTGCAAACCCCGTCACGCTTGTCATAGTCAGCTATAGTACAGACTAGCAAAGAGAAGCGAGAACCCTCAAAATAGAATCTTTTTCAAAGAAACAGAGA
>Ga0214188_100376_pt1 | contig 11549 bp, 11 predicted proteins | sample TroBogEpilimnion_5_FD_153026 | JGI IMG/M metagenome (GOLD analysis project Ga0214188, IMG submission 153026) | Freshwater microbial communities from Trout Bog Lake, WI - 01JUL2008 epilimnion | ecosystem: Environmental > Aquatic > Freshwater > Lake > Epilimnion/Euphotic zone | place: Trout Bog...
GAAGCGTCCTCAGACAAACGACTCATCACCACTCCCAGCCGTGAACATCATAGCTTAACTTCCCGCAATCCTGGCCGAAGAACGGGGTCCACCTCAAATGACTGCACTGATGGAATGCACGCCGCCGTTCACTAACCGTGCATTGACCGCCATCGGCTGCACGCCGAGCACCTCCATTCTGCGGGTGGCTGCCACGCGGGAGATGCCTGCGGCTTCCACCGTCGGCGCAGGGAAGAGCGCGGCAAAGTCGGCCCCCTGCCAGCGCGTGGTATTTGCCAGCAGGTCGTCCTCTCCGCGCACATTTGCACAGAGCAGTAGCCCGCAGAGCACCGGCCAGCGCAGGTTCATGAGTTCACCCGTGTGAGGCGTACGCTCACCAGATTCTTCTCCTGGTGCAGCGTCACGATGAGTTCCTTACCGACATTGACCTTATCATTGAATTGGGTGGTCCAGGTGGTGTTGCCCTGATATACAGCCACGCTGGTGCTCAGCCGTTTGACGAGTGCCGAGACACCGCCGGGTTGCTTGGCAGGATCAAACTCCGCGATCACGGCGGTGATGACGCCCTGCGCATTGCGCTCCACCAAAGCCCGCGTGGCTGCCACGCCGAAGACATTCCCCGCAGCAGCGGTTTGTTTGCTGTTCGGGCTGCCTTGCACGTCCGCCCAGGTACCGGGCAGCAGCGCTGCTGCCGACCAGTGCGAATCGACGCGAAACCACTCTTCCAGCGTGGTGGTCTCCTCATTCTGACCGGTGATGATAAAGCCGCCGCCCACGGGCAACGACCAAGCGTTCAAGACGCTGAGTCCCACAGCGGCAATCAAAAGGATTCGTTTCATGGCGTGCTTATACCAGAAACGTGTCGCGGAGGTCAATTCCACTGTTTTAGACTGCGTCTGCCGCTAGGGCCGCATTGCCCATGATACCTGCCTCATTGCTGAAGCGGGCGGGCAGGATCTGCAGGCGCTCCCAGACCACGGTGCTGAGCATGCTCTGCACCTTGTTTTTGAGCGGCGAGAAAATCAGATCTCCTGCCTGGGCCACACCGCCACCGATCACGAAGGCATCGGGGTTGAGCAGCCAAGCGATGCTGGCAAGCGCGGTGCCAAGCCAGTCGGCCACTTCACCCCAAATCTGGCGGGCAATGTCATCACCGGCCTGAGCGGCGTCGGCGATCTTTTTCGGCGTGCAGTCGGCGATGTGTTTTTCGATGCCCGCTTCTGAATAGCGCAGCACCGCGTGCTCGGCGATCTGCTGGTTGCCGGTGTATTTTTCCAAGGCACCGAGGTTGCCGTAATGGCCGGGTTTGCCGTCAAAGCTGATGCTCATCTGGCCGATCTCTCCTGCGACGAAGCCGCTGCCACGGTACATCTTGCCATCCAGAACCAGACCACCGCCGATGCCGGTGCCCATGGTGATACCGATGACGTTCTTCAGGCCGCGTGCCGCGCCATGACGAAACTCGGCATAGGTCATCGCATTCGCATCATTTTCGACGAGCACCGGGAGCCCGGTCTTTTCGCTGAGAATGGCCTTGAGCGGCACATGCTTCCAGCCGGGGACATTGGTCAGTTCATGGACAAAACCGTGATCGAAATCCACCAGGCCGGGAACACCGACGCCGATGGCGCAGATGGCAGGATAAGTCTTCCGCAACTTCGCGACGCGTGCAGCCATCTCGCCAATGAGCGCGGCAGGTCCGTGGAACTGCGTGGTGGGGATGGGCTCGTCGGTGACGAGAAGTTCATCGCCCCGGCATACGCCGATTTTCACGGAGGTGCCGCCAAAGTCGATGCCGATGGAAGTTTTGTCAGTTTCAGCCATAACGCGTTCCGCCTCAAAGCGGGGCGCGGAGATTGCCCACCAAACGCAGTCCGTGCAAGGTCAAATCGGGATCGGTAAAGATGTCTTCGCCCATGCCGGACATGATCCATTCCGCATCTCCCCCCGTGGCGACAATGCGGATGCCCTGCCCACCAAGCTCTTGCTTCAGTGCTTCCAGGATGCCCTTCACCATGCCGCGATAACCGATGGCGGCTCCGGCTAGGATGGCTGCCTCGGTGGACTGACCGATGGCAGTGGCGGGTTCGCGCAGATCGACTCGGGGCAGCAAGGCAGTGCGTTCGTGCAGGTAATCGGTCATCAGCCGCAAGCCCGGCGCGATCACTCCGCCGATGTAGCACTTATCGGCGGAAAGGATGTCGAAGGTCACGGCGGTGCCGAAGTCGATCACGATGCCGGGTGCGCCGTGCATGTGTGCCAGAGCGACGGCGTTTGCGAGGCGGTCAGGGCCGATGCTCTCGGGTTTCGGGTAACGAATGCCGATGCCCAGAGGTGTGTCATGCCGCAGTTCGATGAGCTGGTCGCCAAACACCTCGCGAAACGCGGGCAGCACCTTTGGCACGACCGTGCAAATCACGGCGCTTTCAAACTGCCAGCCATGGACCACCTCACGTACGGCATCGGGCGAGAGTTCGCGCGTGGCATGCTCACGGCGTTCGAGAATGGCCTCACTGGAGGCAAGGCCGAATTTGGTACGTCCGTTGCCGACGTCGATGAGCAACTGCATCCGGCTCATGGTTTGGCCGGCTCAGGCGACTTTTTTCCTCCCTCTTTGGGGGCTTCGCCAAAGGTGTGTACTTCGATCATAGTTTCGGGGGCACCCTTCTTCGCGGGGTCGGGCTCGGCTGGTTTTCCTGGAGCACCCGTGGTGGCAGCGGTGGCGGTAGGCTCCTCGACCGGCAGGGCCTTGGGCGGATCTTTGACCACATGGACGCAGGGATAGAGCAGATTGTAGTTGTGTCGCAGAGCCGCAGGAAAGGCGACGCGGCCCGGCTCGGTGACGTTTTCGCGCAGGATTTTTCCCGCTAGGCTGGCAAACACATCGCTGCCCAGCTTGGCGGCCTGCACAGCGCTGCCACCCACTACCTGGCCGACAGCACTCGCCGCCGATTTACCACCGCTGCGAAACATGTCGCTGCTGATGCGGCGCTCCTGGATGGAGATGTAGGCCTGGGCGGAGAGCAAGGTGCCATCGGGGCTGAAGCTCATCTCCAGACTGGCGTGGTCATCGGACGAAAACATGCCGCGGATGTGATCCACCCGCATGGAGAGGAAGATGCCGCCGTCTGGAGAGCGCGAGATCTCGGGCTTGTAGCTGCGGTATTCGCTTTCGGAGAATTTGTACTCTGCCGCCTTGCCTTTTTCCTTTTTCCAGCCGCCGAGGCTCTTGCCCAATGCATCCATGTCCACCTCTACGCCGGCGTGGGCGGCAGAGGCGGTGATAAGAAACAGGACGAGAGAGCGGAGGTTCATGCGGACCCACAGTGCTGCAAGAAACAATATTTTCAACTTCGGGGTGGGATGGGTCATCTCCCCTCCATAGCGCACCAACATCACGTCAACCGACCAGTGACGTAGGCTTCGGTCTGCGGATCGTGCGGACGATTGAAAATGTTCATCGTCTCGTCCTCCTCGATCAGCCTGCCTTTGTAGAAGAAGGCGGTGCGGTCGGCGATGCGCTTAGCCTGCTCCATGTTGTGCGTGACGATGACAAACGTGTACTGACCGCGCAGTTGATGGATCAGTTCCTCAATGCGCGCGGTGGCGATGGGGTCCAGTGCGGCGCAGGGCTCGTCCATCAGCAGAATGCGGGGCTGGAGGGCGATGGCGCGGGCGATGCACAAACGCTGCTGCTGACCGCCAGAAAGCCCGGTGGCCACTTCGTGGAGGCGGTCCTTCACTTCATCCCACAGGGCGGCGGAGCGCAGGCTGCGCTCGGCGGCTTCTTCAAGATCGTGGCGGTTTTTGATGCCAGCCACACGGAGTCCATAGACAGCGTTTTCGAAAATGGATCGCGGGAAAGGATTGTACTTCTGGAAGACCATGCCCACGTTGCGGCGCAGGCTGATCACATCGACATCGGGCGCATAGAGATCGATGCCATCAATCTTGATCTTGCCGCTGACGACGCGGGCGGAGTCCACGAGATCGTTGATGCGGTTGATGGAGCGCAGCAGGGTGCTCTTGCCGCACCCGGAGGGACCGATGAGGGCCGTCACATCCTCTCTGCGCATGTTCAGATCGACATCGAAGAGCACCTGGTTGTCGCCATAGGCATAGTTGAACTTCTCCACCTGGATGAGCGGCTCTGCGGCGGTGGGAGCTGGAGTGTCGTCGGCCATTTTTTAACTGAAGGTGCCGCGCAGATAAGCCTCGGTGAGCTTTTCGCGCGGATTGGTGAAGAGCTCCTCCGTGGGTGCGAACTCCACCAGTTTGCCGAGGTGGAGGAAGGCGGTGTAGTCCGAGACGCGTACGGCCTGCTGCATGTTGTGGGTGACGATGACCACGGTGAACTCATGCGCAAGCTGGTGCATCAGCTCTTCGATTTTGAGTGTCGAAATGGGATCAAGCGCTGAGCACGGCTCGTCCATCAGGAGCACGTCTGGCACGGTGGCGATGGCGCGGGCGATGCAGAGACGCTGCTGCTGGCCACCGGAGAGAGCGAGGGCGTTCGCCTGGAGGCGGTCTTTAAGCTCCTCCCACAGTGCGGCGTGAGTCAGTGAGCGTTCGACGGCTTCATCGAGCACGCTTTTGTTTTTCTCACCGTGGATGCGCAGGCCGTAGGCCACGTTTTCGTAGATGCTCTTGGGAAAGGGATTCGACTTCTGGAACACCATGCCGACCTGCTTGCGCAACTGCGTAAGATCGACATCGGCATCGTGGATGTTCTTGCCTTTGACAAGCACTTCGCCCTTGGTCACGCGGGCGCTGGGCACACGATCATTCATGCGGTTGATACAGCGCAGCAGCGTGCTTTTGCCACAGCCTGAAGGCCCGATGAGCGCGGTGACACGGTGGTATTCGACCTTCAAATTGATGTCGAACAAGGCCTTGCTGGAACCGTAACAGAAATCCATGTCGCGCACCTGGACAACCGGTGGCGGGGTGGATTTGGGATTGGCGGCAGGGGTCATTGAAGGAAGCGGCAATTACCAGCGATACTTGGCGCGCAGACGTTTGCGCAACAGCACGGAGCTGGCGGCCAGCGAGGCGACCAGCACGAGGAACACGAACACGGACCCGTACTGCGCACGCTCGGCGTACTCGTTCTGCGGGATCTTGGCGGCGAGAGTGTAGATATGATAAGGCAGGGCCTGGACGGACTCGGTGAAGATGCCGAGGAAGCGTGACACGCTCTGCTCCCAGTGGGCGAAGATGGACGCATCCGCTGGCAGCGGTGGCAGGTCCTTCTGCCAGGGCAGCTTGTCTTTGAAGGCCAGCGCGGCGGTGAACATGATCGGGGCCGTTTCACCAGCGGCACGGGCGATGCCGAGAATGCTGGAGGTCAGAATGCCAGGTGTGGCGAAGGGCAGCACGCTGTAGCGGATGGTCTGCCAGCGCGTGGCTCCGAGCGCCATGCTCGTTTCCCGAAACCCCTGCGGCACCGCCTGCAGGCACTGCTCGCTGGCGGTGATGATAACAGGCAGAATGACGAAGGCGAGTGTAAAACCGCCGGACAGCACACAGGTGTCCCAGCCTTCGAAGCTAATCGTGGTGAAGCCTAACGGAATGGCAAATACAGAGCGCTCTGCTGGCACTGCGACAAATCTCGGCGCAGTCAAAACGAAGGCCCCCAGGCCAAACAAACCGAACACAACTGAAGGCACACCGGCGAGATTCAAGATCGCCAGCCGCACCATTTCGAGGAACTTGCCATGCTTGGCATATTCACTGAGATAGATGGCACAAGCGACACCGAGGAAGAGAGCAACACCCACGCTGACCACCACGAGCAAGGCAGTGCCGACGATCGGCCCCAAAATGCCGCCGCCGGAGTAGGAGATGGTTTTTTCAGCGCGAAAATTATCGCCGAGCTTCTTTTTGACCGCGTCCGCACCATTCACATCCGTCTCGATGTGGTTGCCCTGTTGGTCTTCAATGACGTGCAAGGTGGCGGGCAGTTCGGTGAGGAACTGGGTATTCACAAACGGCCACTGTGACCGGAACACGACCGGCGCGCCTTTGACGAAAATGTGCAGCATGATCGCCACCGTGGTAAGGACAACGATATAGCTACCGACGCGCAAAGCCCAGCGCGCGGCGGTCTCGCGCTGCTGGATGCCGGAGTTGTCGCCGGCGAAGGGGTTGTCGTTGGTGGGAACGGAATTCATGCCTTGTGGGGTTCAAAGCGGCGGGCCACGGCGCGGGCGCACCAGTTGACCAGCAGCGAGATGGCAAAGAGGACGATGCCGACCATGAACAGCGCCTGCCAGTGCGAACTGCCGCGTGACACTTCGCCAAGCTCCTGCGCGATGATGCCGGTCAGGGTGTGGGCCGGATGGAAAATGACCCCAAGGCCGGAGCCGAAGTCGGGAATGGCGATGCGGTTGCCAGCGACGAGCAGCACCACCATCGTCTCACCGACCACACGGCCAAGACCCAGCAGGATGGCCGAGAGAATGCCGGAGATGCCCGCTGGCACAATGACGCGGAAGACGGTCTGTAATTTGGTGGCTCCGAGCGCGTCGGAAGCATCAATGTAGGCGCGGGGGACGTTGTTCAGCGCATCTTCCGAGAGACTGAACATGGTGGGCACGGCCATGAAGGCGAGCAGGCAGCCCGCGTTGAACATATTGAGCCGCTCCTGGATCGGGAAGCCGGGCACCCATTGCAGCCAGCTCCATTCACTGACGTCTTTGATCAAATTGCCCACCAGCGAGATGCCAATGAAGCCGAGCACGACCGAGGGAATGGCCTGAATGAACTCGATCACCGGTTTGATGATTTCCTTTTCCCGCTCGCTGGCAAACTGGTTCGTATAAATAGCGGCCACGACGCTGACCGGCGTGGCGATGACAATGGCAATAGCAGCAATGACCAGCGAGCCAGCCAGCAAGGGGACAAAGCCAAAGAAATCCTGCCAAGAACTGTTCGTGATCCACTGCGTGCCGAAGAAGAAGGCACCGATGACGCTGAAAATGGAGACCGGCTTGTCCCAGCGCCAGCTATCGAGCGTGGCGGCTGCGGCGCGCATTTCACGGGCATGCACCGGGATGCCCTCGCGCACTTCGTTGACCAGTGAGCGTGCGGCTCCTGTCCCTGCGTCTTTGGGCAGTACAGCAGCGGCCTTTTCAATGACCACGGCGTATTTTTCGACCTGTTCGCGGAGCTCGGCGGTATGTCCGGTGATTTCTTGGATGCTCTCCTCCAGATTGACGGCTTCAGAGACGGATGCTTCCGCCTCTTTGGTCAGGCTGGCTTTTTCTTTCGGGTCGGTTTCGGCGGCGGCGGCTTCGAGAAGCCGCTGGCGATTGGTTTCAAGCACGTCAAACTCAACGGCCTTCTCCTTGGTCTCCAGTGCTTTCGCTTTGATTTGGTCCACCACTTCCTGAAGCGGCTCGGTGGCTTCTTCAAATTCCTCCTGGGCTTGAACCAGTGGAGCATATTTAGTGCGTGCTTCGCGGTCTTTGGCGCTGAATTCAGCCACGAGCGCCTGCAGCAGCGGTGGCAGGTCGGCGGCTTCGGGAGTGAGTGCGGCAAATTCACGCTGCAACTGCTCGCGTTCTGCGGCGCTGAAGAACGCTGGATAGCTCAGCGCTTTCGCGGCGCTGGCCGAAGCTTCTCGCAGTTCACGGCGCATAACCTCGATCTGCTCCGGTGCCGGCGGGGTCTTTTCGAGAGCCTGCGTGAGCGATTCGCGCGGGCGGGCGGTTTTGTCCTCCACCTGCCGTTTGAGTAAAAAGGCAGCGTCACGCCGATCACGCGCCGACTTGCTCAGGGTTTCCAACGAAGCGCTGACCGCCTGGCGCAGGCTGCTGGAGAGTGCCTGATTGCGCTGCAATGGCTGGTCGATGATGTCACAAAACTCCAGCCCCGCGCGGCGGTAGGTTTGCAGCTCGCGCTGGTAGGTGGGCAGAAAGTCGATGCCCTCACGCAGAAGGAACACCATGATGAGCACCAGCACGATGATGGCGACGCTGGCGTTGCTCCCGAAGAAATACTTGATCAGCGTCTGGGGGTCGAACCCGAGGATCGTACGTTTGCGACTCCTGAGCAGCACGCTGCGTAGCGGCGGTCTGCTGGGCGGCGGAGAGCTATTCATGCGGCGGGAGTCTTATTGCACCGGAGATCAAAAAAATCCGGCGGTCGAGAGCATGTCTCTTCCGCCGGACTGATGAACTGGTCAACCAACAGTTATTTTGCAATGCTGAGAGGGACGAAGCCCGCCTTGCTGACAATGGCGTCTCCCGCAGAGCTGAGGCAGAAATCGATGAAGGCCTTGGTGGTGCCAGTGGGCTCGCCGTTGGTGTAGAGGAAGGTCGGGCGGGACAGCGGGTAGGACTTCACGGCGGCAGGGTTGGGTGAGGAACCTGCGATGGAAACGATCTTGATGCCTTTGGCACCTGAATAGGCGTAGCCGACATAGCCGATGCCGTTGGGATTGGAGCCGACTTCAGCAGCGATCTGCTCGTTGCCTGCCATTTTCTGGCTGTTTTTGCCATACTCGCGGCCTTTCATGGCGAGACCGATGAAGTCTTTGTAGGTGCCCGAAGAAGTATTGCGGGTGTAGAGGGAGATGGGGCCGGGGGTGCCACCGACTTCGCTCCAGTCCTTGATGTCGCCGGCGAAGATTTGCAGAAGCTGCTTCTTGGAAAGATCGGAGATGGGGTTGTTCTTGTTCACCACCACGGTGATCATGTCCCAGGCGACTTCGAATTCTGTGAGGGTCACACCTTTGCTGCGGCAGAGAGTGCGCTCGTCGGCCTTGACCTTGCGGCTGGACATGCCGATTTCAGCGGTGCCTGAAGCGAGATTGGTGAAGGCGGTGGAGGAACCTTCCGCAGCGATGTCAAAGCTGACTTTGCCGCCCTGCTTCTTGAAGCTTTCAGCCAGTTGCGGCACGAGCTTGGCCCCGAGGGTATCGGAACCACGGATGCGCAGGGTGGTCTGAGCCTGGAGCGAAAGGGCTGCGGCAAAGGTGGTGACAAGAGAGAGGAAGGCGATCTTCATGAGTGGTTTAGGATAGGATGGGGCGATTGGCTTGTCTGCCGCCACTTGCGGGCGACGAGGCGGATATTGGAGGAAGGTAGCAGGTGGTCAAAATGCAGACTGTGACGAAAGTGTCACAAACGGAATATCCAGCCCGCAGGCTCCTATTCAAGCATCTTCCTCATTGTGAATAACTCGTGTTTGTGACGAAAGCGTCACATTAAGAATCTGGAAGGGGTGTCGAGTTACGGTCATGTGACAATTTTTCCTGGGCTGTCATATCTCCTGGGGAGCTTTCTCAACTCACCTGAACACCTCACACATGCGCCTCAAACATTCCCGCATCTCCCGTGTACTGGCTGCTCTCGCTGCCATCGCCGTCGCTTTGCCGCCATCCTTGCCAGTGACCGCTGGTCCGGCAATGGAAAAGCTCTTTTTCATCATGAAAGCCAAGGGCACCCTCAGCCAGGAGGAGTATGACGCGCTAGTGGCTGCCTCCCGCGAAGAGGACAAGGAACGGGAAAAAGCTGTGGCGGTCGTCCCGACACCGGCACCCGTCGTGCCAGTCCCAGCCCCCGGTGCCGCCCCAGCAGCCAGCACCGCCGCCTTGGAAAAGCGCCTGGCTCAAACCGAAAGCAAAGTGGGTCATCTGGAGAACGCCATCAAGCCTGCCGATGGCGTCATCCCTCTGGAAAAGCGCCTGTCCCAGACCGAAAGCAAGGTGGGCAACCTCGAAAGCGCCATTTCCAGCACTCGCGGGCAGGTGGAGGAACTCACCAAGGTTACTGACAACACCTCCCCATCCACCATGTCTGTAGCGGAGTTGGACTCCCTGTTGGCTGAAAAGTGGTACGAGCGTTTGAAATTTAAAGGTTACCTGCAAATGCGGTCGGAGAGTGTGGTGCGCGCTGACGGTGCTCCTATGTTTGTGGCCAATGACCCCTTTGCCACGTCACAGGCAGGACTGGGACTTCGGCGTGCGCGCTTCACCCTCAGCGGTGACATCACCAACCGCCTTTACGTGTTTATTCAGCCGGAGTTCTTTTCCAACATTGGAACGACAAGCGGCACTCAAAGCGTCCTCCAGGCTCGAAATTTCTATGCGGATATTTCACTCGATCCGGCGCGTGAATTTCGCGTCCGTGTCGGTCTTCAAAAGCTGCCATATGGCTTTCAAACATTGCAATCATCCCAAAATCGCCTCGCACTGGAACGCCCTGATGCCATCGACTCCGCAGTCGAAAACCAGCATGACATGGGCGTTTTCATGATGTGGGCACCTTATGAGATTCGTGAACGGTTCAAGAGTTTGGTCAAAATGGGCCTGCGCGGCACAGGTGACTATGGTTTGATTGCACTTGGAGCTTTCTCTGGTCAGGGAATCAACCGACCAGACTTAAATGGCATGCCGAGCTGGATGGGCCGCGTGACGTATCCTTTCGAATTCGACAACGGCCAGTTTTTCGAACTCAGTCTTCAGGGCTATTCTGGGCAGTTTGTGCCAACCACTGCTGCCATCGCTGGAGTGACACCCACTTTTAGCAACACGCGTGGTCTTGCCGATAGACGCGTGGCGGTATCCGCCATCCTGTATCCACAGCCGTTTGGGCTTGAATCGGAATGGAACTGGGGCCAAGGCCCGCAACTTTCCCGCGACATGCACACCATTACATCCGCCAGTCTGAGTGGTGGCTACGTGCAGGCAATTTACCGCCACGTTTTTGCCAGCCAGAAGGAACTCATTCCATTTGTCCGCTGGCAAACTTATAATGGCGGACGTAAATTCGCGACCAATGCCCCGACAGATAAAGTGAACGAAGTCGGTTTTGGCTTGCGCTATATCCCCTACCCGGAACTGGAGCTCTCGGCCATGTATATGCACGGCAACCGCACCAATACGAACGTGGCACCCTATAACAACACGAGCTACGACTACCTCGGCATTCAGGCCCAGGTCAATTTCTAAGTCCCCATTTTGGTCAAGGTTGAGTTGGTGGCCGGGCGCATCAGGTGTGCGTCCGGCCTCTTCGTTTTCCGGCGGGCCGGATGAATGGATGCAGGGTTGCTTTGTCCCGAGTCTTCCCTTAGTTTCTCCTCTGCTTCATATTCAGCGGCCTCATGGAAACCACCATCCAGCAGATTTTGTATGTCGCGGCGGCCATCGTCTTTGCCGTCGCGTGCAAGTCATTTGATAACCGCTTCATCCAGAAGCTGGGCTGGCTGGCGCTGCTGGGAGCCTCGTATCTCAGCGGCTTCTTCCTGACCGATACGCACATCGGCGGGGCCATCTTCGTCGGAGCCTGGTTCATGCTGCCCTGGATGGAAATCGTTTTCCGCGTGCGGCGGCTGCGCTTCCCGATCAAAAGCGAGGTCAAACACCGCTTCCCGCCTTCCCGTGAGGTCTTCCCCGAACTCTCCGACCTCAGCGGCGAGGCGGATGATGACGGCTTCGTCGAAGTCGGCGACACCGGCTGGCAGTTCAGCCAGAAGGACTATTTCATGCGGCTGTTCTACCACGCGGAAAAACGCACGCAGGCTGCCATCGCACTGGTGCAGCA
>Ga0214188_100378_pt1 | contig 11542 bp, 9 predicted proteins | sample TroBogEpilimnion_5_FD_153026 | JGI IMG/M metagenome (GOLD analysis project Ga0214188, IMG submission 153026) | Freshwater microbial communities from Trout Bog Lake, WI - 01JUL2008 epilimnion | ecosystem: Environmental > Aquatic > Freshwater > Lake > Epilimnion/Euphotic zone | place: Trout Bog...
AGCGGCGATCAGCGTCGGTGCCGTGAGGTCCAGCCCCGGAAACGCCTGAGTGACGACTTCCATGCGTGGCACTGTTTCGAGCTGACGATGACTGGCCAATCAGCCCCACGGAGACGACGAAGGCCGTGGCACCGCCGTTTTGATAGAACAGCTTGATGCTATTATAGAGATAATAGATGGTGCTAGGATCTGGCAGCAGATCGATCTTGTTGCCGCCAAATATCATATCCCCATCCCCTTGAGAGGGAACGGCATGGTAGATCGGCGCGTACTGCTGCTGATCTGGTGCTGGGGCTGGCGGACTTCCGGCCACGACGCCGTAAAAGGTGAGGAAGTCCAGCAGCGACTCAATCTGCACTGCTTTATTCAGATAGGACTTGTCCTTGTAGTCTGCACGCATGGTGTAGCCGATGAAGACCGGCACCGCCGTCGCCACTGGCACGACGGAATTGGGGAAGGCATTGACTTCGTTGATGTAAACGCCGGGGGTTTGGATGGTTGACGCCATGGTTGCAGTGGTTTCTTAAAGAGTTGGAGGGACATGCCCCGTTCTGCGGAAAGCACCAAGCATGACAGCCAGGAGCAGGAATCGCAGAAAAGATCGGCAGGAACTAAGGGTGCGATAGGAAAGTAGCAAACGCCATGATTGGTGCCCACTTAAAGAACTGGCTCCGACCAGCTACCTCCAGCGCTTGGGCGAAAGCGCTCCCCGCGCGAACTTGAACCCTAGCTGGCCGCGCGGTCGAAAGTCCCCGATAGGCTGCCGACCTACCTTATTTCTCACACTTCCCGCCTCGACAAGGTGGCGGGGTTGCAGTGTAATCTGGGTATCCCAACCTCGTAGATGCAGACCAAGTCACGTACAGCGCCCGAAATCCGCGATCACGAGACCTTGCGTCTCATCGGTCAGGGCGCGTTTGGCGAGGTGTGGCTGGCGCGCAGTGTCACGGGCGTGCTGCGGGCGGTGAAGGTGGTGTGGCGGGAGGACTATGACCGCCCGGATTCCTTCGAGCGCGAGTTTGAGGCTATCAAAATGTTTGAGCCCATCTCCCGCCGTCATGAGGCGCTGGTGCCGATCCTCCAGGTGGGACGCTCGGACAAAGAGGGTTTCTATTATTACGTGATGGAGCTGGCGGACGATCTGCAGACCGGGCGCGAGATCACTGCGGAGACCTACAAGCCGCACACGCTGGGCTTGCAGATGAAGCGGGACAAATTCATCCCCGCTGAGCAGTGCATCAAACTGGGCGCGACGATTGCGGAGGGGCTGGACTACCTGCACCGCAATCAGCTCATTCACCGGGATGTCAAACCGTCGAACCTCATCTTCATTGATGGCATCTGTCGGCTGGCGGACATCGGGCTGGTGGCGTTGCTGGGGCAGCGCAGCTTTGTGGGCACCGAAGGTTTTGTGGCCCCGGAAGGGCCGGGCACGGCGGCGTCAGACATTTTCTCTCTCGGCATGGTGCTGTATGAGGCCAGTACTGGCAAAGATCGCCTGGACTTCCCGGACCTGCCTTCATGCTCGGAGACGGGGGCCACGCTGGAGGTTTGGCACCGGTTGCAGGATGTGGTCTGCACCGCCTGCGCGCCGAAGGCCAAGGGCCGCTTTGTCAATGCACGCGAGATGGCCCTGGCGCTGCGCGGTCAGCCGCTGCCTTCCTCCCGACGGCTGCTGTGGACGTGGGGCGCCATCGGCTCGGTGGCGCTGCTGCTGGCGGTGGGCTTTGGCATGTGGCTGGCGCAGAGCCACCGTGCGCGCACGCTCATGGCCATGAATAGCACCGTGCCACGGCTGAAGATTGTGACCAAGCCCCCGGGCGCGGTGGTGTTTGCCGGTGAGCAAAATCTCGGTGAGACGCCGCTGGAGCTCAATCCCGCCGAAGGTGTGCCGGTGATCTATCAGTTACGCCTGCCCGGTTACAAGCAGGTCGAGATCGACCACGTCGCGCAGGATGACAAACCGGCCGTGTATGATCTGAAGCTGGAGGCCTCGCGCCTGCCGCAGAAAGGCGAGCGCTGGATCAACAGCCTGGGCATGGTCTTCAAGCCCGGCCCCGGTGGGCACCTCAGTGCTGAGCCGGTGGAGATGAAATTTTTCAAACGCTTTCTGGAGGCCACGGGCCGGTCATTTGAAGGCAAGGTGGTGCGCTTCCAGCGTGGCAAGGATCAGGACTCCGCCTACCTCGTCGTCGTGCCGGATGGCGACGCCGAAGCTTTCCGCTACTGGCTCACGGATCGCGACCGCAGCGCCGCCTACCTGAGCCAGGAGCATCGCTACGAGGTGGAGCCGTTCTACTTTGTGGAAAGTGGTCAATCCGCAGCGGATGAAATGCCGGATGGTCACGACACGGATAAAGGCGAGCTGAAGGAGGAAAAGAACTGGCGTGCCTTTCACCTGCGCGTGGAGCGCCAGACCTATGGCAGCGTGGTGGTGCATAGCCAGCCGGAGAAGGTGCGGGTGTTTCAGCATGAGCAGTTCTTGGGGGAGACGCCGCTGGAGCTGCCCCGCGTGCGCACCGGCCCTGTGGAGTTTGAGTTGCGCGAGGAAGGCTTTGCCGATGTGGTGCTGGAGGGCGAGGTGCGGGAAGGGGAGCAGGCCGAACTCATCGCCGACATGCAGACGCGCAAGGCCGTGACCTTTGGCCGCCAGTGGAAGGCGAACAGCCTCGGCATGAATCTGGTGCCGCTGGGGGACGTCATGTTCTCCGCGTGGGAGACCCGCCATCGCGACTTCATGGAGTACTGCAAAGCCACCCAGGCGCGCCGACCCGCACGCGTGGATGGCAACAGCAAGGGCGGTGGCACACTGCCGGTCTCGGGCGTGGACCGCAACGAAGCGCGCGCCTTCTGCGCCTGGCTCACGGAACGCGAGCGCAACGCCGGACTCATCGGACCGAAGGATCTGTACCGACTGCCCACGGATGAAGAATGGAGCCGCGCTGTGGGCCTGCCGCTGGAGCGCGGCAGCTCGCCGGAAGAACGCAATGGCCGCATCCGGGGCATTTACCCCTGGGGCTTTGACTGGCCGCCGCCGGAAGACGTGGACAATCTGGCCGACATGAACGGCGCACGCAAAGCCAGCCTGGAGAGCGCCATTCCCGGCTACGAGGACAAGTTTCCCTTCCTCGCTCCTGTGTCAGCCCTGCCGCCGAATGACCGTGGCATCACCGCACTAGCAGGCAATGTGTCCGAATGGATCGAGACGGACTTTGCGCCCGTGCCGCCCCCCAAACCGGGTGAGTCCGCCAAGCCCGTGCTGGGCACGACACGCGGCGGCAACTGGCATTCCGCCTCCCAGGACGAACTGCTCTCCTCCGCCCGCAGGGCCGTGCCGCCTGAGACGCGGTGGAACACCCTCGGCTTCCGTGTGGTGCTGGCGCATGGGAAGTAGAGGGCTGTGGCTGAGAAGGACGGTTTAAAGAAAGGTAGAGGAATGGGGTGTCAGAGGAATGACCTGAAACCTGAACGTTCCGCAGAAAGAGCATTCCTTTGCCAATACATTCCATTGCCGAATTTGGCGCGGGTTTGCAGTGCTGGCTGCCGCATAACCCAGTGCCCCTCTGCTTCTCCCCGTCGCATCTTCGGAAAAATCTCCCCTTGGCCTCGCTTCGCGCACATTTTGCTCGTAGAACTTCCGGCGGTAGTCGTTATTGATCATTACCCCCATCATGCAAACTGCGCTCGAAACTCCTGTGCCGGAGAAAAAGGTCGAACAGACCGAGGCTGGAAACTACTTCGTCTCCAATTACCCGCCCTTCTCCTTCTGGAAGCCGGATCAGGTGCCCGCGGTGGAGGCCGTGTTGCAGCAGCCTGCCCCGGCCAATATCCCGCTGGGCGTGTATTTCCACATCCCCTTCTGCCGCAAGCGCTGCCACTTCTGCTACTTCAAGGTCTATACCGACAAGAACGCGCAGGAGGTGAAGGCCTACATCGACGCCGGTATGCGCGAGATGGAGCACCTGACCAACCAGCCCTACCTCAAAGGCCGCAAGGCGCACTTCGTGTACTTCGGCGGCGGCACCCCCAGCTACCTCTCCGTGCCGCAGCTCAAGGACCTGACCAACCGCATGAAGGCCATGATCCCCTGGGACGAGGCGGCGGAGGTCGCCTTTGAGGCGGAGCCAGGCACGCTCAATGAAGTCAAGCTCACTGGCATCCGCGACATCGGCGTCACGCGCCTGAGCCTCGGCGTGGAAAATTTTGACGATCACATCCTCGAAACCAACGGTCGCGCGCACCGCAGTGGCGAAATCGAAAAAGCCTACCGCTTTGCCCGCACGCTCGGCTTTGAGCACATCAATATCGACCTCATCGCCGGGATGATGAACGAGACTTGGGAAAACTGGAAGGACACCGTGCGCAAGGCCATCGCCCTGCAGCCGGATGCCGTGACCATCTACCAGATGGAGGTGCCCTACAACACCACCATGTACCAGCAGATGAAGGCCGAGGGCAAGGTCACCGCCCCCGTGGCCGACTGGCAGACCAAGCGCGACTGGGTCAGCTACGCCTTCGACGAATTTCAAAAAGACGGCTACACCGTCACCAGCGCCTACACCGTGGTCAAAGACCCGCAGCGCATCAAGTTCGTCTATCGCGACTCCCTCTGGGAAGGTGCCGACCTGCTGAGCTGCGGCGTGGCCTCCTTTGGCCATCTCGGTGGCGTGCATTACCAGAACCAGGCCGACGTAGGCCCCTACATGCAGGCGGTAGATGCGGGCAAGCTGCCCATCTTCCGCGCCTACCAGACCACGGCGGAAGACCGCTTCGTGCGCGAGTTCATCCTCAAGCTCAAGCTCGGCCGCAGCGAGTTCGACTACTACGTGAAAAAATTCGGCGAAGACCCGCGCCAGCACTTCGGCCCGCAGCTCGACTACCTGGCCAAGGAAGGCTTTGCCACGCTGGATGACAAGGGCGTCACGCTCTCGCGCGATGGCCTGCTCCAGGTGGACCGCCTGCTGCATGATTTCTTCCTGCCCCAGCACCGCCAGTACGCCCGCTACACCTGAAGCCCCCTGACGCAACCGAACGACCCCGAATGCGATGAACGAGGCACCCCGGCAGGACGAGGACATCCTGGCACCCCTGATCTTCTTTTACGGCATCGGCAGCGTGCGCCCGCGCGTCACCTTTGTGCAGCCCCAGGATCTGGCCGAGCAGGAGCGCTTTCTCCTGGTGCATGACAAGGACATGACCCCTCACCTGCGCGAATTCCACGCCAGCGAGATCGACCTCGACGTGGCCGCCCGCGCCCGCATCGGCAACTACCTCGTGCGCGCCTCCGTGCTGCACCGCCGCAGCGACGGCAAGCCCATCGAGTTCGGAGCCATCGGCATCCACCTCGACATCCTGCCTGAGGAAGCGCAGAAGCTCGTCCTCGAAGGCCTCGTGCCCTTCGGCGCTATCTTAGAGCGCTACCAAGTCCCCCACTCCAGCCACCCCCGAGGCTACTTCCGCATTTCGGTGGATCAGCGCCTCGCCGATTTGTTAGGAGCGACGAGCGGGCAGATTTTGTTTGGGCGGTGCAATGAGTTGAGGCATGGGAGTGGGAGAGTGCTCGCGGATGTGGTCGAGGTGCTGCCGAGGATGGGGTAGGGTTTCAGCGTCAACTCTCGCACCCAGCGCAAGGTAGGGAGGGCTGTCCCCAGCCCTCCTCCGTGAGCAGGATGAACCTGCGAAAGACGACTGATGGCAGCGGAAGCCTGGGTGACCCGCAGCGACGGAGTGGGGAGTGGCCTAAATGGCTGGACTGTTGATCTCAGTTATGGCTTTACCACAAACGAGTTGTTTGGTTTCGTTAATCTTCCCATGGATTGAACTGTGGGCCTGCCTCGCTATTGACGAGACGCGAAATGCCGGCTCGGATGACCAGAATCTCATTCAAGATGTCGCTCCTGCTGACTTCACTATTCCAATCAGAGAGAAGCTTCTTTCCATTCACGTCGATAAGCCACGTCAGTCTCTCTTCAATCACTTTATCATGTAATCCTGCTTTACGGAAGTGCCGTAGGCTCTGAGACAGGGATTGGATAGCGGCTTCTTTGTTTGGGACAACTGCAACGCTTCGGATCGCTTCCATCAAATCACTGCCGAGCCAATAAAAGTGAGCTGATTTGTAATACTCTAAATGCTCTTGAACTGGTCCTGCTTCCGAAGGAGAACCGATCAGTTCCTTTTTCGGCATGGGCCTCTCCAAAAACTTCGAAAGACTTGGGTCGGGCAACAGCTCATTCTCTCCCAGGAAATTGCTCTTATGCTTCGTTACACGTGCCAGCAAGGTCTTGATGGGGTCGCGAAATGAAATAACGACGACATCTGGTTGGCCTGCGTAGGCGATTATAGTGCCTACAGGCACATTTCGAGGGATGGATGAGGCAACTTCCTTTTTGATGGCTTCGCTGGCGGCGGTCTGGATATTTGCAATCGTTGAGTTGGCAGATCCCTCGACAGTCGCTTTTGCGGATGCCGCTGCTTCTGTGGCCGCGTTCACACGCTGCATTAGCCATGCGAGACTGAGACCTAGTGTTGCAACTACTACGGCAGCAGCATTCAGATATCGACTCAACCCGTTGCGGCCCATCGGCGTGGTCTGCCGCCCACCGCTGCCATGAAAACGACCCTTGAGCGTGCCAGCGCTTATCTGGCCAAGATGCCCGTGGCCGTGACCAGCCAGGGCGGGGATTGTGCCACCTTTGCCGCTGCGAAGGCGCTGGTGCGGGGCTTCAGCCTGAGTGTGGAGGAGGCGCTGCCGCTGCTGCTTACCTGGAACCAGGGCTGCGTCCCGCCGTGGTCGGAGGCCGAGCTGCGGAGCAAGCTGCGCAGCGCTGCGAGAACCTCCAGCAAGCCCGAGGGGTATCTGCTGAAGGAAGATCGCCCCATGGCCTCCAGGGCGCACACGGCTCCTGGCATGGAGAACGAGGCGGAGCGCAGGGCCTGGCAGCGCCGCCAGTGGCCTGAGCTACGCCGTTTGAAGCGGGAGGAGATGCTCGCCATCGCGCGGCTGCGCGGCATCCCGTGGGAGGGTTTGTACCTCGCCCACTGCTATGGCCTGCTCAAAGCCTGCGAGCTGGAGGGCCACGACTGCTTTGTCATTCACGAGGGCCGCTTTGCGCAGGTGCGCCGGATGGATGGCCAGCCGCTGACGAATGCGGAGGGCAGGCCCATCAAGGCCAAAAACCTGCCGGGCAGCGAGGGGGCCTTTGTGGGGCACGGCCTGCTGTTTGAGGCGCCGCATGTGCTGCTGGTGGAGGGGGCCGTAGGCCTGCTGGAGGCGCTCACGGCCTATGCGCTGGTGGACATGGAGCCGTCCTGGACGGTGCTGGCGGCCACCAGCGCGTCCTCACGTCTGGAGCGCGACCCCTCCCTGCTCAAAGCCCTCTCGGGCCGTCACGTTCGCGTCGTGCCGGATGGCCGCCATGCGCAAACGGCTGGCCACTCAGCTTTGCGAGGGCAATGAAAAAGTGTCCGGCGAAATCATGCGTGAAGTGGAGTCGATCGTGGCCGAGGCGGACAAGCTCTATGCCGATGCCAACGTGGACAATGATCCGCCCGACATGCGGACGTTTCTCGCGGAACACATGGAGCCGCGACTGCGGGCCAATCCGGTGATCTTCAACTGGTTGGGTGGCCGGGTCACTCCCAAAAAATTCTGTGGGATGCTCTTTGGTGTGGAGGAGGCACCCCGGAAGCCGCAGGGCAGGGTGGCCGACTTTCTCACGGCTGGAAACTATTCCGGCACCGGCACGGGCTTCTACATTTCCAGCGGTGGCTGGCTGCTGACCAATGAGCATGTGGTGCATGAAGCGACCGCTGTGGATGTGCGCGGCCCGGACGGCATCATTCGCCATGCGGACGTGGTGAAAGTGGATGTGCCCGGCGACGTAGCCCTTTTGAGAGTCCAGGCCGCTCCGGCCAAATGGCTGCCGCTGACACCGCAAGAAGGCACCATGGGCGCGGCGGTTTTCACCATCGGTTTTCCCGACACGGACGTGCAAGGCGTGGAACCCAAATTCACCGATGGCCGCATCAGCAGCTTGAGCGGCCTGCGCGATGACCGGGATCATTATCAAATCACCGTTCCAGCGCAGCCGGGGAACTCCGGCGGCCCGTTAGTCGATGTCAAAACTGGCGCTGTCGTCGGCATCGTAGCCGCCATTTTGCGAGGCCGGGAAAACGTGACCTACGCCATCAAGGCCAAGGTGGCCACGCAGTTGATCAGCAGCGTCCCGGCCTTCACCGCGCCGTCTGCGCCGCCCATGCCCGCCGGTGCCGACATGGAAACCCTGGCCTCCGAAGTGCGTGCCGCCACGGTGTTGGTGATGGTCAGGAGGTGAGGTGGGGGGGAGGATATGCCGCCCTGCGCTGGGCATGCGCGCGCCCAGCGCGACTCGAAGCAGCGGAGCGGGGAGTGTCCTAACCATGTGCGTGCGCCGCCACAGACCACGGCGGCTTGGGGACAAGCCGCCCTACCTGCGGTGGGTGTTCGCGCGCCCAGCGCCTTCGTTTCCACCGCAAGCACCCTAGAGGTGGAAACGGGAAACGAAGCTCCAGGCTGGTCCTTCATTCCGCATTCGACATTCCGCCCGCCCCCCCACGGATACCAGTCAAACCAGTTGCGATTTGGGGGTTATGGGGTTTGAGTTGGGCTGATCTCTTCTGCGCTCCCACCCCTGGTTACTTTTGTCATGAAACGCCCCCTGTTTATTCGTCCTGTTCTGTCGGCTGCTTTGCTGCTGGTCGGCAGCCTGCCTCTCGCCGCCGCTCCCCAGGGCACCAAGGGGGGCGAGGCTTTCGATCCGCTCGCTTTCCCAGGCAAGGTCGTGGATGACGTGATCGTTCCGGTGCCGAGCGAGGTGTTTTCGGTGCTCGATAAATTGGGCGAGCCGAACTGGAATGCCGAGCTGCGCAAGCAGTCCATTCCCAGCACGAGCGACCGCACCAAGCTCTCACTGCTGTTTGGCTACACCGTGGCTGAGGGGTTTGTGGCCGTGCAGGCCCAGGACAAAGAGGCGGTGAAGGACATTGGTCATGACGTCATCTCCCTGGCCAAGAGCCTCGGTCTCAGCAAATCCGTGCTGCCACATGCCCAGGCCATCCTGGATGCGGCGGACAAGGGCAACTGGAGCTCCATCCGCAAAGAATTCGACCAGACCCAGAAGACGGTGCGCGACACCATGGAGAACATGAAGGACATGGACCTCTCGCAGTGCGTCAGCCTAGGCGGCTGGCTGCGTGGCACGGCCTCCGTGACCTCGGTGGTGAAGAAGAGTTTTTCCGCAGATCGCGCTGAATTGCTCAATCAGCCCATGCTGGTGGAGCACTTTGTCACCAGCATTTCCAAAATGCCCGGCAGCACCCGCGACCACGATGTGGTGAAGTCGATCCAGAAGGGCCTCGCCTCGGTGCTGGATGAGATGGAAGGCGCCGTGGACGGCTTCTCCAAGGATGCCGTCACAAGCATCGGGAAGACCTGCGACAGCTTGCTGTCTGAAATTCTCGCGAAGAAGTAATCGGTGTCCTCCACCCACATGAACTTTTCCATGGAAAGACACTCCCCAATGAATCGACCTTGGCCCCGCTTTCACGCTCTCGCCGCTGCCTGCGTGCTGCTGCTGGGGGCTACCTGCGTGTTTGCGACCGTGGACGAGTCCCATGACTTTGCGATGGAAGCGGCCACGCCCTTCGTGGAGCAGGGCTTCATCGTCCGTGAAGACTACTGGAACGGCGAGGTGAAGAGCGGGCAGAAGCTCATGATCACCCACCAGCTTTTCAAGGGCAACGAATACGCCTTCTGGCTCGGCACGAGCCAGGAAGGAGTCGCGCTGGACATGAAGATCTATGACGAGAAGAACCAGCCGGTGCAGATCAGCGCCAAGGCGGACAAATTCTTCATGAGCGCGCGTGTCAATCCGCCAAAGACCGGCACGTACAAGATCGTGTTCGAGCTGAAATCGAAGACGTCTGCCGGTGTGCTTTGGGCGCTGGCCTATGGTTATCGTTGATCGCAGATGCCCGTCGAAACGCTCACCTACGAGACGCCGCAGTTTCTGCAAAAACTCATCGGCCATGACCTCGGCAGTCTGCGGCTGATTGGGGATGCCTTTGGTGTGAATGTGACCAGCCGCGAGGGCTGGGTGCGCCTGGAGGGCGAGGCGGAAAACAACGCCGCCGCGCGTGATGTTTTCACTCAGCTCGAAAAGGTGCGCCGCAACGGTGGCGAGGTGTCCTTTGGCATGGTGCGCCTAGTGGTGGAGAGCGTGCAGCGCGAGGCTGGCGATGCCCCCGCAGAGGCTATCATGCAGCTCAAACTGCTCGGCTCCGGCAAACGCCCGCCCGTGCTGGCCAAGACGCGCGGGCAGATCGCCTACGTGCAAGCCATGCGCGAGTGCGAGGTCGTCTTCGGCGTCGGCCCCGCAGGCACCGGCAAGACCTACCTCGCCATGGCGCAGGGGCTTCATTATCTCAAAGAAAAGGTGGTGCAGCGCCTCGTGCTCACCCGGCCTGCCGTGGAGGCTGGCGAAGCCCTGGGCTTCCTGCCCGGAGACCTGAAAGAGAAAATCTTCCCCTACCTGCGCCCGCTGTACGATGCGCTCTACGACATGCTGGAGCCGGAGGAGGCGGAGCGCCTCATCGAGCGCGGCAGCATCGAGATCGCCCCGCTGGCCTACATGCGTGGCCGCACGCTGAAAAACGCCTTCATCATCCTGGACGAGGCGCAGAACACCACCACCGAGCAGATGCTCATGTTTCTCACCCGTCTGGGCGATGGCGCACGCTGCGTGGTCACGGGCGATCCCTCCCAGATCGACCTGCGCCGCCATGTGAAGTCTGGCTTGAAAGAGGCCGTCGAGCTGCTGCAGGACGTGGAAGGCGTGCGTTTCGTGGCCTTTGCCCCGAAAGACATCGTTCGTCTGCCCGTCGTGCAGCGTATCATTGAGGCCTACCAATCGGGGCGCAATCGCAAAAATGAGGCACAATGACTCAGTTATTTTGAAGCTGCGGGAAAGACTCTTGTCGGAATCCCGATGTATGATAGCTTCATAGCCTATCCCCCTTATTCTGAATCATGTTCGAGTCCATTCGTCGTGCCCGCTTGCAACGCGAAGGGCTTTCCTGCGGTAAAACCCGCCGAAAGCACCAGGAGGGAGATTTCATTGACGAGATGCGCACGCATCCGGCCGGGACCGTCGCGGCCTATGTGTTCTTTTTCATCGGCATCGCTCTGCTGATGCGCCTGGGCACACAGGTGGAGGCCGGGCTGCCCGCCGTCACCTGGCTGCACATGATGTACGCTGCGGCCATCGGCTTTGCTTTGGTGGTGCATGAGCGCGTGGCGCTGCGCCCGGAGGTCTGTGACAATGGCGCGCTGCTGCTCGTGCTGGGCACCATCTTCACGCAGTTGGCGCTCGTGGTGCTCATGCTGGAAGCGTCCTTCGCGCATAGCTGGGGCAAGACGCTCAGGGCCGTGGTGCTGCCGCATGCCTTTGCCCCGGTGGTGCTCTCGGTGATTCTCGGGCGGCGCATCGGCTTGTTTGGGGCC
>Ga0214188_100388_pt1 | contig 11352 bp, 10 predicted proteins | sample TroBogEpilimnion_5_FD_153026 | JGI IMG/M metagenome (GOLD analysis project Ga0214188, IMG submission 153026) | Freshwater microbial communities from Trout Bog Lake, WI - 01JUL2008 epilimnion | ecosystem: Environmental > Aquatic > Freshwater > Lake > Epilimnion/Euphotic zone | place: Trout Bog...
GTCAACGGATTTGGTTTCTTTCTCCGGTTTAACCATAACCGTGACCGCGTCGGCCATGGCTGCACTGGCAAACAGAAGACTACAAAGGATAGAAAGGGAGACTTTCATGGTGCAAAAAGGTTGGTAGTTTTTTGAACTCTTTGGAGGCAGGAACTGCGGCACGAATTGACAGGAATCAGGTCTGCTCTGAGCACCCGACCAGCTTCCATTCAGGACTGTGACTGCCAGGGGTGCGGCCAAGATTACTTGAGCTCCTTCTTCACCGACTCGCTGGAGGCTTGCCCAAGAACTGTGTCACCACTAATGACCTGCACATGATAGCCATGGTATTTCTTCCCTGACGCTTCGACTTGCTTGGAGCGCCTGCCGCTGCCCTCCGTATGGAACGGAATCATGGTAAACGCCACCTTGGGCGTGGCGACGTCCGTATACCTGCCGTTGGCGTCCACGGTAATTTTCATTTCACCGGATTTCTCAACCGCGATGCTATCCGCCCCGCGCTTGATGGTGGCGGAATACAAGGCCCATTTCAGCGTCACTCCATCAAGCTTGGTACCACTGGAGTTGGTGACGCGTACATTGAGCCAAACTGCGCGCGTGACGTCAAATTTCGTCTTGTCGCCGGGTTTTTTTTCATTGTCCGGTTTGACGAGGAGGCTCACTGTGCCTGCAGAAGCCACGCTGGCAAGAAGGAGACTGAAAAGGATTGAAAGGGAAATATTCATGGTGTGATAAGGTAGGTGGATTTGAACTCTAAGGAGACAGGAACTGCGGCACGAATTGACAGAGATCAGGTCGGATCAGCCGCGACAAAAACGGAGGCGGAAGCAGGCTGACTCTTCAGCACCGCTCCCGGCACAACCACCGGTGTCGGCGGACTCCCGCCCAAATTTTCGGTATTTCAGCTTCTTTGAGCGGCAAAATCAAGCCTGTCGTTACTAGCCAGACGCTCAACTGCTGTCCCGCCAGATACAATGGGGCATCTGCCACCCATGAACCCTCACGCGGCCCGCACGCCTTCAGATCCTCATCATGGTCATCCAAAACGCAGGCCATACAGGAAGGATCCTTCACCACAACGACACCATGCATTGAACACAACTCAACGCCGAGCGTGAGGAGGATCAGGATGGATGAAATGTAAAAGCACCAGCGCATGATTGAGGCGACTTCCTCACTAAACGAAGGGTTGTCATGCCGACTATCACAAGCATTTCATTCTTTCTTTTATCCACCTGAGGCCATTCCTTAGCCGCCTCCCCCTCCCCCCGGCTCAATCAGGCCAAGCCCGCCAGCTTGGCTTTCAGTTTGCTCATCAAAACCGCATTACCCTCCAGCTCCTCCATCAAAAGGGTCAGCACATCCAGGGTCTGGCGGCTAATGTGGTGCTCCATACCTTCCACATCCTCATGAACCGTTTTCGGGTCTAGCCCGAAACCAGCCAGCAGGCGCGTCAGCACCTCATGCCGCCTTGCGATTTCAGCCCCGACCTTGCCGCCTTCTTCGGTCAAAACCACCCCACGGTAGCGCTCGTAAACGACGAAGCCCTCAGCATCGAGCTTCTGGATCATGTTGGTCACGCTGGCCTGGGAGATGCCCAGGTTTTTGGCAATGTCCACCACGCGGGCGTAGCCCTTGGAGGCGATGAGATTGTGAATCTGCTCGAGGTAGTCCTCGATGGCGGGTGAGCCGAGATGGCTGGTGTGTTCCTTGCGTTTGGCTGGCATGAGCAGCGTGAAAATGGAGCGCGTCGTGTTGTCTTCAACGAAGAAAGACATATTCACCCTTGCAAAGAAAATTAGCTCAGACTAATTCCGTCAACACTGCTAAACCCTTTTCTCTGATTCAATCACCATACCCATGGAAAACACTCCCGACTCAGGCTGGCGCTCGCGCGGAGGAGATTCCTTGCCCGAAGTCTTCCGCTCCATCCACATTCCGAAGGACGGCTCGTTCTGGCGCAAGATGATCGCGTATGCAGGGCCGGGCTTCCTCGTCTCCGTCGGCTACATGGACCCAGGGAACTGGGCCACCGATCTCGCTGGCGGAGCGCGCTATGGCTACACGCTGCTGTCGGTCATTTTGATTTCAAACCTCATCGCCATCCTGCTTCAGCATCTGTGCGTGAAGCTCGGTGTCGCCACCGGCCGCGATCTCGCCCAGGCATGCCGCGATCACTATTCCAGGCCGGTCGTCTGGGGCCTCTGGTTCCTCTGTGAGGCCGCCATCGCCGCTTGTGACCTCGCCGAGGTCGTCGGCTCCGCCATCGGTTTGCAGCTGCTCTTCGGCATCCCGCTCGTCTGGGGCTGCGTCATCACCACGCTCGATGTCATGATCGTGCTGCTGCTGCAAAACCGCGGCTTCCGCTACGTCGAAGCACTCGTCATCACGTTCATTCTCACCATCGGCGGTTGTTTCGCCGCCGAGATGTTCTTTGCTAAGCCGGATCTTGCAGGCATCGCCGCGGGCTTTGTGCCCTCCGCCGCCATCTTGAAGAACCGTGAAATGCTCTTCGTCGCCATCGGCATTCTCGGTGCCACCGTCATGCCCCACAATCTCTACCTGCACAGCTCCATCGTGCAGACGCGCAACTTCGCCCGCGACGATGAAGGCAAGGCCGAAGCAATCAGGTTCGCCACTTACGACTCCACCTTCGCGCTCATGTTCGCGCTCTTCATCAACGGCGGCATCCTCATCGTCGCCGCCGCCGCGTTTCACACCAGTGGGCACAGTGATGTGGCGGAAATCCAGGAGGCCTACAAGCTGCTCAGCCCCGTGCTCGGTGTCGGCGTGGCCAGTACGCTGTTTGCCGTGGCATTGCTCGCCAGCGGGCAGAACTCCACACTCACCGGCACGCTAGCGGGACAAATCGTGATGGAGGGCTTCCTCAACATCCGCCTCAAGCCCTGGCTGCGGCGTCTGCTGACCCGCCTCATCGCCGTGGTGCCCGCCGTCTGCATCATCGGTTATTACGGGGAAGAAAAAACCACCGACCTCCTCATCTGGAGCCAGGTCATCCTCTCCATGCAGCTCAGCTTTGCCGTCGTACCGCTGCTGCGTTTCACCGATGAAAAAGCCAAGATGGGCCGCTTCGCCAATCCGGCATGGATCAAAGTCCTCGCCTGGGCCAGTGCCGCCGTCATCATTGTGCTGAACTTCAAGCTCCTCTTCGATTTCTTCGCCCCGCAGTCCTGGATCAACGCCCTCGGAATCTAACACCATGTACCGCAAAATCCTCGTCGCCCTCGATACCGGAGCTTCCGATCAGGAACTGCTGCCCGCAGTCACCGCCCTCGCCACGCTGATGCAAAGCGAGCTGCTTCTCGTCCATGTGGCCGACGGCTGGGCGGCACGTAACTTCGACCAGCTCAAGCTCGCCGAATCCGAGGAGATGCAGCAGGACCTGCGCTACCTCGAAGCCACCGCCGCCAAACTCCGCGCCGAATCCAACCTAACCGTCAACATCCTTCTCGTCCTCGGTGAACCTCCTGAGCAACTCCTCAAAGTCGCCGCCGAAGAACGCGTCAACCTCATCGCCCTCGCCTCCCACGGCCACCGCCTGATTGGCGACATCATCCACGGCAGCACCATCGACGCCCTCCGCCACAAGGCCACCGTCCCGCTCTTCATCGTGCCGCCGAAGCGCGCATCTTGACGAGAGCACACGCCCCCGCCATATCAGCGTTCTTATGCGCATCCTTTCCGGCCTTCAACCCAGCGGCAGACTCCACATCGGCAATTTCTTTGGCATGATGGAGCCTGCACTCAAGCTGCAGCATGAAGGCGACGCCTACTACTTCATCGCCGACTACCACTCACTCACCTCCGTTCAGGACGGCAAGGCGCTGCGCAGCTACGTCCGCGAACTCGCCATCGACTTCCTCGCCTGCGGTCTAGATCCAGACAAATGCGTCTTCTTTCGTCAAAGCGACGTGCCAGAGCATTGCGAGCTTTCCTGGATTCTCAGCACGGTGACACCCATGGGCCTGCTGGAGCGCTGCCACAGCTACAAGGACAAAGTCGCCAACGGCATCACTCCTTCACACGGCCTCTTTGCCTATCCCGTGCTCATGGCGGCGGACATCCTGATCTATGACAGCGATGTCGTCCCCGTCGGCAGAGATCAGAAGCAGCATGTCGAGGTCACCCGCGATATCGCCATCAAGATGAACGAAACTTTTGGTGCAGGGCTCTTCAAGCTGCCGCAGCCGCGCATCCAGGAAACGACTGCCGTCGTCCCCGGTCTTGACGGTAAAAAAATGAGCAAGAGCTACAACAACACCATTCCGTTGTTTGAAGAACCCGGCCCGCTCAAAAAGAAGATCATGGGCATCCAGACCGACTCCACGCCCGTCGAAGCCCCCAAACCCATCGAAGGCAGCAGCATCCTCGCCCTCTACAAGCTGGTGGCTTCACCATCTGATTACGACGCCATGGTGGCCGATCATCTCAACGGCGGCGTCGGCTACGGCGACTTCAAAAAGCGCCTCCTGCAAGGAGTGACTGACTACTTCGCCCCCTTCCGCGCCCGGCGTGACGAAATCCTCGCCGACAAAGGCTATGTGGACAAAGTCCTCGCGGAAGGTGCTGAAAAAGCCCGCGCCGTCGCGCGCAAGACTCTGGGCCGTGTGCGCGATGCGGTGGGCTTGGGTGGTTGATCCTCTTATCGTCTTTTCTTCGGCTGCTGCGACGCACGCTTGTGACCATGCCCTGGCTTGCGCGGCGGTGCTGCGGGCCGTTTGGGGTCGCGGCTCGGTGGTCCACGCCGATCCTGCCGATCCGGATCTTCCGAGCGCACCGGTTTGCCGCGCTGCGGCACGGGCATGAAATCGACCTGCTTCTTGATGCTGTCCACCTTGTAAATCTGCACCACCAAGGTGTCCCCGATGCTGATGACTTTGCGCGTGTGACGCCCCGTTACCTGACGCGTGACGGGATCAAAGACATAGAAGTCATCCTGGATCGAAGAAAGCGGCACGCCACCACTAAGGCCGAGGTCAGGCACATCGACGAAGAAGCCAAAATTCCGTACATCGGTGACGAGCGCCGAATACGGCTGTGGCTTTTTCGAGACGAGCTGCGCCTTGAGGTAGGCGTAGAGTTTGACCTCCTTGCTGTCGCGTTCGGCATCGGATGAGTTCTTCTCAGTCGTGCTGATGTGATCCGCGATCTGCTTCGCGATGCCCACCTGCATTTCAACCTTGTCGAACAATGAGCGATGCACCACGAGATCGGCGTAGCGGCGGATCGGCGACGTGAAATGCGTGTACTTCGTCTTGGCAAGGCCGTAATGGCCGAGCGGCTCCACGGCATAACGCGCCCGCATCATTGAGCGCAGGAAGCCGATCTTCAACGCCGGGCCAATCGGCAGCGTACCGAGGCGGCTGAGCAGCTTCTGCACCTCAGGGCGGTGCGTGAGATTTCCACACGGCACGCGATGGCTCAGCACATCTTCGCGATAATCATTGAGCCGTTTTTCCTTCGGTGATTCGTGAACGCGATACACGGAAGGGCGGTTCAGTCCCATGAGTCTTCCAGCAACAGCTTCATTGGCCAGCAGCATGTACTCCTCGATCAACTGATGCGAGACATCGTTCTCGATGCGCTCAATGCGCAGCACCTTGCCGTGTTCGTCGAGGCGGATTTTGTTCTCAGGGAAGTCGAGATCAAGCGAGCCATTTTTGAAGCGCAGGTGGCGGACCTTCTGCGCCATCGCATGCGCGTCATGCAGCATCTGCTCGGTTTCATTGTTCGGCGGCACCATGATGGCGGCAAACGCCTCCTTGTAGGTGAAGCGTCGCTTTGAGCGGATCACCGAAGGATAAAATTTCGAGCTGACGACATGCCCGTCTTTCGACAGCACAAACTCCACGCACTTCGTCAAACGATCCACGTTCGGCTTCAGCGAGCACAGCTCATTGCTCAGAGCTTCCGGCAGCATCGGGATCACGCGATCCACGAGGTAGGTCGAATTGCCGCGCTTCCTGGCCTCAATATCCAGCGCACTGCCCGGCACCACGTAGTGCGACACATCGGCGATGTGAACCCACAGCAGCCACTGATCGCCCTGCTTCTGAAGGCAGATGGCATCATCAAAATCCTTTGCATCATCAGGATCAATGGTGATGACGTTGTGCGAACGGCAGTCCACACGTCCCGCGCACTCTTGCGCGCTCGGCTGGTTGTCCGGCCGCGATTTGGCAATCGTGGTGGCCTCATGCAGCACGTTCTTCGGGAAGTGCAGCGGCAGATTGTAATGCCGCAGCACGGAGAGCATGTCCACGCCCTCCTCATCCGGTGGGCCCAGCACCTCGATGATCTCGCCCTCAGGCGCCGTTTGCTTGGATTCCCACTGGGTGATTTCCACGACCACTTTGTCGCCGATGTTTGGCTTGCGGCCCACATCACGCGGCTCAGAGACATAGATTGCCCCCGGCAGACGCGGATCATCAGGTGTCACGTGCAGGAACTGTTTGGAGCGCTGCAAGGTGCCGACGAACTGTGTGCGCTTGCGCTCCAGAATTTTGACCACGCTGCCGCTCCTGTCCTTCTGCCCCGGCTGCACGTCGAGGCGCACCAGGACACGGTCGCCATGCATCGCCGTGCTCGTGTTGTTGTCCGAGATGCTGATTTCGGTCATGCCCGCTTCATCAGGCTGCACAAAGCCGCGGCCGCCCCGCGTGATCTGAATCACTCCGGGCACCAAGTCGGCTTCCTTCGCCACGATGTAGCGATTGCCTTTTGTACGAACGATTTTTCCCTGTTTCTCCAGGCTTTTGAGCAGGCTTTGCAGCACCTGCTGTTGATTGGGCTTCATGCCCAGTTGGGAGAGCAGCTCTGGCACACTGGAGGGTATGTAATCCTCACTGCCAAGCAAACTCAGTAGTTTCTTATCCATCTTCTATCTTGGCACGGAAACTATCAAAGACGAATGATTCCGTCAACGAGAATTCGGTGGCAGCCGAAACTCACGGTTCAATTGCAGCTTCAATTTCCGCATCGTTTCTTCTAATTCCGCCCTCACTGCCACCAGTTCCGGTTCCAGCTCTTGATTGAGCGGTGTTGAAGCCACCCGTTCGTAGCGTTCCACCAGCGCCTGGCCATCTTCACGCAGACCGCATTGCTCGATCAAACCGCGCACCCGCTCCACCAGCGCGCGCGTTTCAACAATCATCGCCATCGCCTCAGTCTCAGTGGTTTCGCCCCTTTCGACACGCCCCAGTTGCTGGCAGTTAAACAAGCGGCACCGCACCGGACGCTGCTCATAAACCGTGCAGCGTTTCTCCCGCAGCGCAGAGCATGGCTGCTCCATGAAAAACTCGCCGTCCCGGCAGCGGATTTTTAATCCCAGCTTTGCCAGCTCCGCCGGCACCTCCCCCGGCTGCATCCGCACGATCTGAAACATCGTCCCGTCACAGCACATTCCGCACGCCGCACACAGGTGCGCCGCGACAGTGGTTGCATCTTCCGTGCTCATGCTCACTCACGTTTTTCCGCCGCCAGTTTTAACACTTGCATCGTCAAGTCCACGTTGAGTTCCAGATCGAGCGGCTGCCGCGTTTTGACAGGCCCTGCGCTGCCGCGTGCGCGCCAGTGGTTGATGCACATGCCCAGCGTCGCCAGATCGGTGGGATCATCGAGGACATGGCCGTTGATGCCGGAATCGATCAATTCACTGGCACCATTGAAACTCGTCGTAACCACAGGAATGCCGGTGGCCAGCGCCTCACTCACCACATTGGCGCAGGGTTCATAAATGGGCAGGAAGGTGAGCACATCCGCAGCGGCATAGGCGGCCTCGACATCGTTCAGCGCCCCCGTAAGAATGACGTTCGGCGGAATTTTGCCACGCATGCGGTCCCGTGTAACAGCGAGCAGTTTGAGGTGCGGATCGTCACTGCGTCCAGCCATGAACTTCAGCAGCCAGGGCAGCCCCTTGCGTTCCCAGCCTGAGCCGACGAAGACCAGGACGAAATCGCTGTCTTCGAGCCCAAAGCGCTTGCGCGCCGCCGCTCTCGACACGCCTTTAAAACGCTTCACATCCACCCCGTTGCGGATGGTGTGCACGCGCTCCTGCGGGAAGGCAGGGAAATGCTGCGCGATCTCGCCACGGACCATTTCAGAGTTCACGATGATGCGCTGCGTGTTCGCCGGATCAAAGGTCTGTGCTTCGAGCGCCAGCATGTTGCGATGAAATGCCCCAAGTCCCACCAGCGGGCGCTTCCACCAGGGTGCAAACTGCCTGCGCCGCTGCAGCCATACGCGGTGCAGACCGTCTCCCGCGCGATAGACATCCTGCTTCAGGGTGCGTTCCAAACTGAACACGCAGTCAAATCTTTCGTGCTGTAGAGCGGCGTTCACGGCCTCTGCAAAGCGCAACGGACGCTCTGCACGCGATCCATCCACGTCAACGCGGTGAAACTGCACGCCCTCGGCCTGTCCCTGCCATTTTTCCGCAAACAGATGCGTCTCATGCCCGGCAGCAGTCAAGGCCCCTAGCAGCCGCTGCACATACAGCTCCGCGCCTCCGGTGGCGGAAAACTGGCGACGAATGAGGGCAAGTTTCATGCGGCTTGATGGTAAACCAGACTGCCAGCCTGCTTCAAGACTGCTTGGAACGCCACTGCTCAAAACTTTCCTTCGGCGTGCGGAAGATCGCACCGCAACGCGGGCAGGTGATCTGCGCCACACCGTCTGCAAAAATATGGTCCAAGTCATCCTGCGGCAGACGCATGATGATGGGCAGCAGGCGCTCGATGGAGCAGCCGCACTCAAAGACGTAGCCACGTGTTTCCAGCAAGGTGAGATGCTCTGCCGTTTCAAGCGCTAGCACCTGCTCCAGCGTGAGTTCGGACAGCCACAGCTCATCGCAGTCCGGCTCAGCGGAGATTTGGATGAACTCTTCATCCTCCAGCCGGAAGAAGCGCGTGAGCCGCTGCTCGCTGGTGGTGTAAAACGTCTCCACGGCCTGCAGCATGTCGCTGCCATGGAACTCGATCATGCTCTGCCGAGGCGATTGATCCGGACGCGTGGTTTGCGAAATGAACATCGCCTCGCCCTCCTGGCGCACATCTTCGGTGAATACACGGCCTGCGACCCGGCCCGGACGCGTGGTGCCGGTGACGAAGACATTTGCCCGCTGCGGCTCTTTGACGTGGATCGTCCACGCACAGCCCTCATCCTGCGGACGTGAGCAGAGATGCAGCGCCAGGGCGGCCAGGGCGTCCTTGAGCATCTGGTCCAGCGGCTCCGCATTCTGCAAGCCGTGCTGCATCAGGTGCAGGTAGTAATCGAGGTAGAGCGGACTGAAGCGCCCCCGCACCAGCAGCGCATTGCGCTTGCGCACGAAGTAGGAGCGGAGGTCCACCACGGAAAGATCCGGTTCAAGCATCTGACTCATGCACAGCTTATCTCACCGTATGAAAGGCGGCGCAAGTGGCGCGGGGACTCACTTCCCCGCCATGCCGCGAAATTTTTGCCGGTAGGCGCTCGGGGTGGTTCCCATCACTTCGCGGAAGCGGCGGTTGAAGTTCGCTAAGTTTCGGTAGCCGCAGTCCATTGCGATGTCCGTGATGTTTGACACGTCCTCCGCCAGCATGCCGCAGGCACGACCGATGCGCACCTCGTTCACATACTGCGGCACCGTTTTGCCCGTGCGCGAGTGGAAGAAGCGGCTGAAAGCACCGAGGCTGAGATGCGCCAGCTTTGCCAGACGCTCACGGTCGATTTCTTCGGTCAGATGCGTGTGAATGAAGTCAATCACACGCTCCATCCGGCCCTGGTCGGCAGATTCGAGCTTCGGCTCGAAGTTGGAGCTGGCCAGCGCTTTCAGATCCTCCGACCCGGCCAGTGCATTGAGGATGGCCAGCAGTTCGATCACCCGCGCGAGTCCCTCGCTGCCGGCAAGACGCTTCATGTGCTCCGTCACTACCGCACGGGCAGCACCGCGCACTTCCAGCCCCCGCGCCGCCCTCTGTAGCAGCCGCTTCACCGGCTCCATCTCCGGCAGCGCCATGAAATCACGCCCCAGGAAATCCTCGTCAAAACGGACGATGATGGCATTCACCCGCCGCGACTTCGCACTCGTGTCCTGATGCCAAACATGCGGCAGATTGGAGCCAATCAGAACAATGTCCCCATCCGTCAACGGCCCAATATTATCTCCCACCACTCGATGCCCCCGGCTTTCAATCGCCAGCGTGAGCTGAAACTCCGGATGAAAATGCCAGCGCGTACCATAGTCCAGCGCACGCACCGTCTCACAGTGGAAGGACTCCCACTGACGTTTGGGGACTTTCTCGAATACAGGCTTCATAAGGGAAAGTTGCTAGATACTGGATACTCGATGCTAGATCCAGAAGAGCTATTTTGACGATCTGTGGCCTTCTCGAACAGCTTGAATGAAGAGATTTAGTTTTTTGCCGAGATGTGTGAGAATTTCATGAAGCTGAGCATAAAGTGCTTCATCCGTTAGCGAACCAGTTTCGAATAAAGTGTCCAAATGATCAATTGTTTCGTCATTGGACGCCAAAGCATAGGTTAACCGTAGCACAAAATCTTGTTTATATTCACGTCGGCCATAACCTTCCACGATGTTGGAGCGGACCGATTTCGATGAACGACGAATCTGCGAACCTTCTTCATACATTTCAAATTTCGGCAGGTGCCTCAAAGTCATCGTATGAATTTCAATGGAGCATTGCTTAGCCAGTTTCCAGATTTCGAGAGTTTGATAGCTCATAATGCTACCGATCTTCCAACATCCAGCATCTAGGATCAAGCATCTAGCATCCAGCCACTACAGGTCGTCGTCCTTGTCATTATCCCCGGCTTTCCGACCGCGCAGTTTGGCTTCCATGAAGGCATCCAGGTCTCCGTCCATGACGGCCTGTACGCTGCTGGTCTTTTCACCGGTGCGGTGGTCTTTGACCATCTGGTAGGGCTGGAAGACGTAGCTGCGAATCTGACTGCCCCAGCCGATGTCGCTCTTCTCGCCGTATTGGCGGTTAATCTCAGCCTGTCGCTTGTCTTCCTCGATCTGGAAGAGCTTCGCCTTGAGCATCGCCATCGCTTTGGCGCGGTTCTTCGGCTGGCTGCGTTCAATCTGGCAGGCCACAATGACACCGCTGGGAATATGCGTCAGACGCACGGCAGTTTCGACTTTGTTCACGTTCTGTCCGCCTTTGCCACCAGCGCGATAAGTATCCACGCGCAGGTCTTCATCCCGCACGACAATGTCAATCTCCTCCTCGGAGTCAGGCGTCACGTCAATCGAGGCAAAGCTCGTATGGCGTTTCTTGGCGGCATCAAACGGCGAGATGCGAACGAGACGATGCACACCGCGCTCAGCCT
>Ga0214188_100390_pt1 | contig 11333 bp, 2 predicted proteins | sample TroBogEpilimnion_5_FD_153026 | JGI IMG/M metagenome (GOLD analysis project Ga0214188, IMG submission 153026) | Freshwater microbial communities from Trout Bog Lake, WI - 01JUL2008 epilimnion | ecosystem: Environmental > Aquatic > Freshwater > Lake > Epilimnion/Euphotic zone | place: Trout Bog...
CCCACGATGCCTGTTTCGGGCACGGCATCGCCCTTGCCAGCACCCGCTTTGCCTTTGCCAGGACCTTTGGGCAGCGGTTGGTCAGGATTGCTCTTCGATCCTTCTGCCGCAGGCCCCATGTCGTTGGAGTAAGGGATGCCGAAGTAGCTGTCGAAGCCCTGGTTCGTGGGGAGGAATTCCGGCTGGTCGCCCAGGTGCCATTTGCCGATGCAGGTGGTCGCATAACCGGCCCCCTTGAGCACCTCCGCCACTGTGGTGGCATTCGGGTTTAAGCCGACCGCCGCAGATGGAAACAGCACTCCAGGAATCGGCAGCACGCGCTTCGGGTAGCACCCCGTCAGCATCGCCGCACGCGAGGGCGAACACACCGGCGCTGCATAATGACTCATGAGCTTCATCCCCTCCTTCGCCATGCGGTCCAGGTTCGGCGTCGAGATTTTAGCCCCAAAAGGACCGATGTCCGCGTAGCCGAGGTCGTCGATGTTGATCAGGACGATGTTCGGCGTGGCCGAAAATGACGAATGCAGAACACAGAATGAGGCCAGGACGAAGAAAAAAGGTTTCATTGAAGTATGGGGGCTGAATTTTTACTCCTTGCCTGCTTTGCCACCCTGGGGATCCACCAACTCGGGAGCATACATCACATTCCCTTGGGGAATCTCAGGTGTCTTGCCATCCGCAGGAAACGTCGTCTTCACGATGCCATGGAGCTGTTCGGCGAGCTTAGCCTGAACCTCCGACTGCTCAGGCTTGTCAGCCAGATTGGTCAGTTCCTTGGGGTCATTCTCATGGTCGTAGAGTTCCTTGCCGGCATTGCCTTCATCCCACTCGGTGTAGCGGTAGCGATCCGTGCGGAGGGTGTAGCCAAACAGACGTTTGCCGTTGTCTCCTTTAGCGGCGCTGGCTCCCATGCGCTTGAAACCACCGCCGCGCACAACCTGGCTCAGTACCCAGCCGCGACCTTTGACCGTGGGATCTTTCAGCATGGGGACGAGGCTCTGGCCCTGGAGATTTTCGGGGGCTTTGACGCCGCAGAGTTCGGTCAGCGTGGGATAGAGGTCGATCAGGCCCACGGGAGAATGGGCGACAGCGCCCTTTTTGGCCCCAGGACCGGCAATCAGCAGCGGCACGCGCGCGCTTTCTTCGAAGAGACTCTGCTTCTGCCATAGGCCGTGCTCGCCCAGGTGGTAGCCATGGTCGCTGGTGAAAACCACGATGGTGTTCTCCGCGAGGCCGAGGCGATCTAGCGCATCCAGCACCTTGCCTGCCTGCGCATCCATGAAGCTGATGGCCGAAAAGTAGGCCTGCACCGCTTGACGACGCAGGTCGTCGGTGAGCTTGTCCTGTTCCTTTTTATAGCTGCCAAGAGCTGGGGTAGGGATGTCGGCTTGGTCCTCTTTAATTCCTTGAACCACAGGCATCTGCGACTCCGGGTAGCCTTTGAACCACGGCTCTGGGGAGACATACGGCGTGTGGGGGCGGAAGAAGCCGAGGGCGAGGAAAAAGGGGCGATCTTTTTCCTTGGCGCAGCGCTCCAGCACCCACTCCGCATCCTTGGCCTGGAGGCCGTCGGTGTGCTTTTCATCGGGCCGGGGCGAGGCATACCAGCTCAAGGTGCCGCCGAAGTTGCCGGGGAGGAGGGAAAAGATGGCCGGATGCTCCAGCAGGCGGTCGCAACCCGCAGGATTGAGCTCCAGCTCCCAGGAACTGGGGTCGTCATGGCCGTTGGTGCCGATGGAGTTGGGCACGCCGTAATGGTAGAGCTTGCCGATGCGTGCGGCGAAGTAACCCTCCCGCCGGAACGCCTGGGGCAGACTCACCGCGTTCGGGATCGTCTGGCGGAAAAGCTGGGAGTTGTTCAGAATGCCCGTGCTGTTCGGGTAGAGACCCGTGAGCATGGAGTTCCGGCTGGGGCCGCAGAGCGGGAACTGGCAGTTGGCGTTCTGAAAACGTACGCCACGGGCGGCGAGCTTGTCGAGATTCGGTGTTTTGACCAGCGGGTGCCCGTAGCAGCCGAGGCTGTTGTTTAGGTCATCCGCCATCATGAAGAGGATGTTTGGTCGCGTGGCCGCGTGAAGTTGGGAAACGGCAATAAAAACCGTTATGGCTAGAAAATGGGGGAGTCGCATGCAGGGGCGTAAACGCGGTGACTCAGGTCATCTTACGAACAGCTAGAATTGGCTCTGTGCCTATCGGAATTGAGATTAGCAAGGCCGAAAAACTTAAAAGGGGCGAACTAGTTGTGACAAAATCTTTAGATTATCCGTGAACAAAATCTTGCGCAGCGACTCCAAATTCCCTTATTTTGCCGATTCCCAATTCAAAAATTCCGACCTGATATTATATGTTGAAGCAATTACGCTCCAAGCGGCAGCCATTTGGTTTATCGATGGTCCTCTTGATGTTGACTTGGCAGGTCGGACAACCTCTTCAAGCGGCGACGCTTTACTGGGATGCCGACACCATCGCTTTAAGCAATAGCATCACCGGTGCAAATATAGGTGGCAGCGGGACATGGAATACCACCAACACGAACTGGTGGGATGGAGCATCCAGCACCGACACCATTGCTTCTTTCGGGAGCGGTGACACAGCGGTGTTTAGCGGCCTTGGCGGAATTGTACAATTGACCTCTCCCTTTTCACTGGGCGGGATCACCTTCAGCCAAACGCCTGCGGGATCGACTTTCAATATCACGGGTGACGGCACCACCGCCACCCAGCTCACACTCCAGGGTGCTGGATCGGCACCTGGCGCGTTGGCGGTGAATGTGGCAGGCACTGACACGATCAGCGCCATCATTGCAGGAGCCAACGGGCTGAATTACAGCAGCACCACCACCGGCACGCTCTTGCTTTCCGGGGCCAATACTTTCTCGGGCACGATCAACATCTCTTCGGGGACTTTGGCTGCTTTTTCGGATGCCAATTTGGGTGCCGCCGCCAACGGCATCACCTTTAACGGCAGCACGGCGGCAGGGCTCACGCTCAACACACCTAGCGTGCTCAATGCCTCGCGTACCATCACCTTGAGCAACACGGGCGGCGCGGTTGCACTGCTGACTTCTACGGGTTCGGCGGCACAGGTGGTTTTGGGGCAGGTGACGGGAGCTGGCACTTTCGCCATCGCCAATGCAGGCACGACGTATCTGCTGAACTCGACCAACAACACCTCCGGCATTCTCTGGGCACAGTCCGGCATCGTTTCGCTGAACGTCCTCTCTGATGTCAGTGGCAATGGCAACATCAAGCTTGGCAATGGTGGCTCCACGGGTGGCATTCAGTGGGGCAATCAGGTCACGGCTCCTCTGGTTCTGACGAATCGCAGCATTGAACTGGCTGGCACGACGGGTGGTGGCACGATTGACAGCAGCTCTCTCACAGTGGCCAACACCATCACCATCAACAACCTCATCTTCACGACGCCTTCTTCGGGAGCCAAGACCTTGACGCTTACGGGGGTCAATGCCGGAACAAACACTTTCGCCGCCAATATAACGGACAATGTCACTGCTTCGGCGACCTCGCTGACGAAGTCGGGTTTGGATCAGTGGGTGCTGACAGGGACTGCGAATACCTACAGCGGTACTTTGACCATCAACCAAGGAACTTTGAAGGTCGTTAACGCCAGCGGTCTGGGCGGCTCAGGCAGCTTATCGTTCGCTACCGCGTCGAACGGGCAGGGACTTGACATTCGCTCAGACGTGGCTCCCACCTCCGTCCGCAACATCACCAATAACAATTCAACCAACGCCTTCATTTTCTTAGATCATGGGGCCACTCCTGGGAACAGCACCACGGGGCAGACGCTGACCTTGGGCACGGTCGCTCAAGTCAATGGCACTGCCGCCATCACATTTGTCGGGGATCATGGCTACGGGGTGACCATGGGGCAGAACACCCTCGCTGCGAACGGTACCGCTGCTACCAACAACCTCTTTGGGATCACCAATGATCTGGGTTCTCCTGGACTCACGGGATATTCCACGGGTTCGGCGGAAGTCATGACCATCAATGGGTTCACCACCAGCGGCGGGGCCAACACCGGCGGTGTCACGCAGACCTTGAGTGGTTGGGGCAATTACACCATCGGTGGCACCATCAGCTCCCCGGTGGCGGCCAATGGCTTGGCATTAAATGTCACGAAGAACGGCATTGGCTTCATGACCTACGCTCCCGCAACGCTGAGCGGCTGGACGGTGGGTACACTGTCACTCAGCGCAGGCACTACCCGTGTGACCTCATCCATCGCGACGGGTGGAGCGACGGTCACCATGAGCGGGGGGTTGCTGGAACTCCGCAACGATGCCTCGACCAATTTCGGCTTCAACGTAGGCGGCGTCACGGCAGCATCCACGCTCGTGCTTGATCACTCAATCGGTGGCAACACCTCCGGTCAGACCGTCACGATTGGCGCACTCAATGGTGGAGCCAGCACGCTCAACGTTGTGGGTGATCACGGCTACAGTCTGATCACGGGGGTAGTCACTGTCGCAGGGACCAAGACGCTCACCCTCGCCAACTACCTCGGTGCCCCCGGTTATCTGGGCTACAACGGCACCGGTGCCGTTTCCGGCTATAACGGTGGCACGATCACTCTCGGCAACATCACCACGGATGCCACTGCGGGCACCTCCACGCTGGTGCTTGCCGGTTACGGCAATTATTCCCTCAGTGGTACTATTTCCTCGGCCAGCGCCGGTACGGCTATGAGCATCACCCAGTCCTCACTCGGTGTCGTTACCTTCTCCGGTAACAACTCAGGCTGGACCAGCACCGCCCAAGGCACACTCACCGCCAACGGCGGCACCACATTGATTGATGCCACCAACACCAACGCCGTCGGCAGCGCCAATCTCGCCGGCTCGGCAGGCTTGCTGGAAATCCTCAGCGCCTCCGGCACCAGCGGCACCACATGGACTACGAAGAACCTGACTGTCGGAGGATCATTCACTCTCGTGGCGGACCCGCTGGCGGGCAGCAGCGCCAGCGCGCAGACCGTGAATCTTGGCGGCCTCACTGGTGCAGCTCAGACCGTCACCATCAATTCGAACCACGGCTACGGCATCAACTTTAATGCGGCTGGGACTCAGGGAGCGACTACGACGACGATCAACAACGTCGGCAATGGAATACTCACCTTGAGTGGCGGCCTTACGGCCACTGGAGCAGCAACGTGGGCTTTTGGTGGCAATGGAGACACGGTCATCTCAGGTAGTATCCTGGCTGGCTCGTCCACCAATGCTATTTCTAAAACAGGCCTTGGCACGCTGACAATCAGTGGTGCTGGTAATACCTTTACTGGCGCACTCACCCTCACGGGTGGCATTCTCAAGATCACCAGTTCGCTGGGTGCAGGCACCGGAGCGTTGACGTTCAACAATGCCAGTTCTGGTCTGCCCAATAACAACATCATTGGACTCGATCTGCGCAACAATAGCTCAATGGATTTGTCAACGCATCCCCTGGGTCGTTCGATCACCACCGTTTTCAACGCGGATAACAACGGTTCTGGCACGAATGGCACGATCACTTTGGGTACGGGTCTTTCGCTTCAAGACAATGGGTATTCCGACCTCTTTATGGGTGCCAACGGTTATTCCCTCAAGTTCGGCTCCGGTGCCGCAACCAAAGTTGCCGCCGCCGCTGGCGGCATTGGTTATACCCTTTGGAATTACATCCCCAGTGTTTCTGGGAATGGTAACGTCGAATTCGCTGGCGGTCTGGCCTTTCAAAATACGGCATCCACCGGACAGCTCGTTTTTGGCGGCACGGGTGATTACGTCATTTCAGGCGCAATCACGGGCACCGTGGCCGATACGCTGACCAAAAGCGGATTGGGTACGGTGACTCTCTCAGCGGACTCCAGCGCTGGGTGGAATACCAGCACGGCCAACAACATCTATACGATGACCGCAGGCATCACCCGCGCCACGGTGGCGGGAGCCCTGGGTGGTGCGAATGCCAAGCTGAATGTGAACACAGGTGTACTGGACCTGCGGGCTGACACCGGCTTTACCCTGATAACCCCGGTCACCATTGGCGCGAGCAACTCCTACTTCAATGCGGATCGCGCCATCGGTGGTGCAGGAACCGGCCAGACGATGACGCTAAGCGGTGTTTCCTCGGGTGCCGTCAACTCCTACTTCTTGAATGGCAACAACTACTCGATCAACACGGGTACGTTCACACAGACGGGCGCGTCAGTCATTGTGAACCGCATGAGCGGCACCGGCGCACTCGTCATCCCGACGCTGACGGGAACTTTCAATGCGAAAGTGGACGGCCCTGGTAACACGAATATCAACACTGCCATGACCCTGGCAACGGGCACGCTGACCAAGAACGGTACTGGCACGCTGACCGTCAGCGGTCCGGCGGGTTATGCGGCTACCAATACGAACGGAGCGATCGCGGTCACCGGCGGGACACTCGCGCTCGATTTCACCGGCATCACCGCAGCCACCAATCTGCTACAGTCCGCTGCCCTGACATTGGGAGTGGCCAGCACTAGCGGTGTGGGCGGAGGCAAGCTGAGCCTCAACGGAGCTGTAAGCGGCAACACCAGCCAGACTCTTACGACGCTGGCAGTACAGACTGGCTTTGATCAGATCGTCCTCACTCCCAATGGTACAGGTACCACGACGATGACCTTCTCTGGGGCGCTGACAGCAACGAATGCTGGCGGCCAGTTGCTGGTGAGTGCGCCGACAAATTCCACAGTCACCGTGGCTACTGCGCTCAACACAGCAGCTACCACGGGCCGTAACACCGTCTTCTTTGACGGTACCAATTATAACTGGGCGACCAACACCGCCTCAGGTGCCGCCTTCATTGCAAACAACAACGCAAGTGCTGCGGCAGCCGTCAAATACGCGACGCTGGCACTGACTGCAGGTTCTGACTCCAGCAACTCCCAGGTGACTGCCACTGGAACGACGACTCTGGGCGGTGCACGTACCACCAACTCGTTGATGCTCAACACGAGCGGAGCCGGTGGTACCCTTGCCTTGGGTGCCAACATGCTGACCCTGACTCAGGGTGGCTTGCTGTTCACGGATTCCGGCACTTACACGATCACTGGCACCAGCGCTACCAACGGCCTGAAGAGCGCCATCGCGTCAGCCTCTGATCTGGTTATCAACAACTTCGGCGCGGGGACCCTGCAAATCCAGGCTCCCATCATCAATGGTACTGGTGTCTCCACTCTGACGATTGGCGGTTTGAGCGGTGGCACCACCATTCTGGGCAATTCCGCCGTTCTTGCCACGGTGGGTACCTACACTGGCCTCACTTACATCAACAATGGTACTGTGAAGCTGGCCTCAGGGATTACCGGCCTGGGTGCCGCCGCCAGCAACACAGGACTGACGCAGTACGGAGGCACCTTCGATATCAACGGCAACAGCGTCAACATTGGTGCTTTCAACGGCGGTGCTGCTGCAACCATCGACAACACCAACGCTGGCACCGCGACGCTGACCATCGGCGCAGGCAACGGCACCGGAACCTACACCGGCACCATCAAGAACACCGGTGGAGCGTTGAGTGTCATCAAGACCGGCACGGGGCCATCACCTTGGGCGATTTGAATGGTTCGAGCAGCCTGCTTTTCACGGGAGATTTGAATGTTAATACGGCCGGTGCCTCAGGCGCGAACGTGCTGACTCTGGCGGTTCCGCTGGCGGATTCGGCTTCCAAGATCAACCTCGGTACCGCAACGTCCACCGACACGGTTCAGATCACTTACAGCGGTGCCACCAACATGACGCTTAGTAGCCGTCAGTTGGACCTGACTGGCCAGTCCAATGTGACCATCACATCCAGCGGTACTAGCGGCCCCAACGGCACCGTGGGTGTGCTGGTGATCAACAGCAACGTTCTCACGGATGGCACGGGTGCCAAGACCCTCACCCTCGGGGGAACTGGTGGCGCGAGCGCGCCTGGCGGGGCTTCAGTGAGCGGTCTCACCGGCAACGGCTCGGTGCTGACGATCAACACCCTCAACGGCAACATTGGCAATCCTGCTACCACCGGGGCACTGACACTGACCATCGCAGGTTCCGGCGGCTGGTCTTTGGGCGGCAACAACAGCTTTACGGGCGGTGTGAATATGACATCGACGGGGATCATTCGCGGTACGAGCGCTAATGCCTTTGGTGGCAGCACCAACACGATCAACTGGACAGGCGCGGGTCAGTTGGACCTGCGCTCTGACTCGTCCTTGAATTTCGGCAACCCGATTTCCTGGAACACGACGGGGCTGAAAATCAACGTGGACCGCGCGGCTGTGAACGGCACGGGCTACGGCCAGGTGATGACTCTGGGAGCGATCACGGAAAACACCTCCGGCCAGACTCTTACCGTCACCAATGCGGTGGGCGTGGGTAGCAATATCAACGGCACCAACCCCATCGGTGGCTACGGATTGCGCGTTGCAGGTCTCGTTTTGAATGCAGGTACTGCTACCACCATCAGCAATGGCATTGGCGGAGCTTCCACCGCTCAATTTGCAGTTCCGGCAGCTGGGACTGGCGTCGCGGGTGCGTTTACGATTGACGGCATTACCACGGCAGCCTCGTTGGGCACGCATACCTTGACCATTGGCTCAGCCGGTAACTCAGATCCAGTCACGATCATCACTGGTGACATTGTCCAGAACGCCACCGGCACGACTTTGAATCTAGTCTATACGGGCAACAACTTGCTCACCTTGTCCGGTCAGACCAGCAGTACGAATTACAACAACCTGACCATCAGTCCTGCAGCTGCGGCAGCAGCTACTGTGCGCGCCACGACGCAATACAGCTTGGGCACTGGCACCGTCACTTTCAACACGGCCAACGCGAGCACCTTGGAAATCCGCAATGACTCCAGCGTCACTTATACGAACCAAATCACTATTGGCAATACGACTGCGGCTACCGATAAACTGAACGTGGGCGAGGCGCTCAACGGTTCGAGTGGCCGAAACAACACCTTCACTTTTGGTCAGCTTAATTTCCAGGGCATTACCGGCAACGCCCTCACGGTTGCAGGTATCGGTGGCAGCACTGACACCAGCGGGAATGCAGTCACATTCGGCGGTGTGTTGCTTGGTAACAACAGCCTCAACGGCGCAGCCAACTTCACTGTCACCAACAGTCTGTTGCTGCCAGGCATGCTGAACCTGGGGAACGTCACCAGTTCCAATACGACCAGCGCTACCACTCAGACCTTGACCATCGCGGGAGCTGGCGTGACCACCTTGGGCAACGTCACCGATTCGAGCACCGCAGGCGCGCTCACCGGCATCATCTACAGCGGCACCGGCATCCTCGATCTCAGCAAAGTCACCAGCGCCAACACCTACACCGGCGGCCTGACATTATCCGGAGTGGGCGGCGTCACCCGTGTGACCAATCAATACGGCTTGGGTGCCAACACCGGCACCCAGGCGACGAGCAACGTCGTGAACTTCCTCGGCGGGGAATTGGAACTGCTCAGCGACACGAATGTGACCTACACTAACCAGATGCTGCTTAATGCAATTGGCAATGGCACCCTCAACGTGGGTGAGTTGCACGGCGGCACGAGCGTCAATGGTGCTACTGGTGTCACGTTCACGTTGGGCCAGTTGAAGGTCGGGGCCACGGCAAAAACCTTTGCAGTGAGTGGAGTTGGCTCCGGCCAGACCGCTGCAGGAGCGGTGACGATGGCCAGCAGTGCGGACTCCGTGACTCTCGCTGGTGGTGTGGATCTCAACGGTATTGCGGCGACCACTATCCAAAACAACCTGCCGCTTCCCGGCGTGTTGAATCTTGGTAACGTGACCAGCAACGCCGCCGGAACTCCCGTGCTGACCATCAGTGGTGCAGGCGTGACGACGGTGGGTGATGTAACTAATGGTAGCGCCACCTCCGTGGCATTGGTTTATACGGGCAGCGGCATTCTGGACCTCAGCCGTATGACGGCGGCAACGAATTACGGCGGCGGCTTTACCTTGAACGGCACCGGCATCACTCGCATAACCAATGTGGGACAATTAGGCACCGCCTCGGGTGTCAGCCTTTCGGGTGGCACGCTGGAAATCCGCAGTGACAGCAACTTCACTTATTCCAATCCACTGAACTGGAACGGCAACACGGGCAATGTGAACATCAGCATCGGTGAAGTCGGCACTGGCACGACCACGGGCGTGGGCAACACCTTTAGCTTCGGTGCTTTGACGGTCACCACGGCATCGGGCAAAACGCTGAGTTTCGGAGGTATCGGCAATACTGGGGCGAGCAGTTCAGATTCCGTCACCGTCAGCGGCGTGACCTTTGGTGCGGGCAATTTGAGCAACACGATTTCCAACAATCTGGCGCTGCCAGGCACACTGAGCCTAGGAAACATCTCGGGTAACGGCACCACTGGAACAGTCACAATGAGCATCGGTGGTTCTGGATTCACCACCATCGGCGACGTCACCAACGGCGGCAGTGGCAGCATCACGGCACTGACCTACAGTGGTGCCGGCATACTTCAGGTGAATGGAACTGGCGCGAGCAATTTTGGTGGTGGTCTGAACCTGACCGGCAATGGCATTCTCCGCATGATGGGTGCTAACAGCTTTGGGACGAACACTGCCCAGACCATCGCGTTGTCAGGCAACACGGCCGGCGGCACCTTTGAAATCCGCACAGATGCCAGCCTGAGCATTCCTAACCCGGTGACCGTCTCGACCAACAGTGTGGCGATCAACGTCGATGCCGCTACCGCCGGCAACATCAGCAAAACAGTGACCTTCTCGGGTGCCACCACCGTGCTGAACACCACGGGCAAGACGCTCACCCTGAGCAGTGGCGGCAACTATGGCATGACTTTCACCAACGGCTTCAATGAAGCTACCACGGGTGCCGCCCAGTCCTATGGCATCGCCAACAACGCCAGCGGCACGGTGAACCTGGGGGCGATTAGCTTCGCGAATACCACCACGTCCAACAACCTCGCACTCAGTGGCACCGGCTACACCGTTGTCGGCAACCTCTCCGGTTTGGCACCCATCAACACCCTCAGTTACAGCGGCACCGGTTTCCTGGATCTGACCGGCAACAATGCTGGTGCCAATCAGCTTACCGGCGTCACCTTGAGTGGTGCCGGCGGGATCATTCGGGTCAGCACGCCCACCAATCTGGGTGCCGCCAACGACTTGGTCAGTTTCACCAGCGCCACGAACAACACGCTGCAGGTGCGTAATGATGGGGTGGGTAGCAATGGTACCATCGCCTTCGGCAACGGGGTGGCGCTCAACGTCGCTGCGGCAGTGGCCACGCTTGATGTGGGCAACAACACCGCCAACACCGGAAATAC
>Ga0214188_100393_pt1 | contig 11324 bp, 9 predicted proteins | sample TroBogEpilimnion_5_FD_153026 | JGI IMG/M metagenome (GOLD analysis project Ga0214188, IMG submission 153026) | Freshwater microbial communities from Trout Bog Lake, WI - 01JUL2008 epilimnion | ecosystem: Environmental > Aquatic > Freshwater > Lake > Epilimnion/Euphotic zone | place: Trout Bog...
CGCCTTGGCCCTGGGCAATCTTGGCCGTCCGACCGAGTCCTTGCCTCTGCTCGACCGTGCCATTCAACTCCGCCCCCGAGATACCAGGCTGCACTACTTTCGGGGGGTGAATTTGTGGTTTCTGAATCGCCCCGATGAGGCAACTAAGGCTATCGACACCGCCTTGGAAATAGATCCCACCAACAAAGACGCCCTGGCGCAGCGTGCCCGCATGCGTGGCGAAGCGGGCCCACGCTAGCCTCCGGACGTGAGACAGGCTGCCAGCCTGTGGATTGGAAAAAAGGAGCGAAAGCCGCACGGCCCGGCAGCCCGCCTCACGCTCTGCCGGTGGGGGATCATCCTGATCCCTCGGGGACGAACCGATGAATGACCTGATTCTCTACACCACCGAGGACGGCGAACTGGAAAAGAATTCAGTTACCGAGGATTCCTCGGTAGTTCAAATCGAAGGCAGCCGCGAGGTGCAACGCCCGGTCAGCGGTGGGTTCAGAGGATCATTCAGGATCACCCGTTGGTCTGGGTTCAGGGTCACAGGGTCACTACCTATATATAGGTAGTGACCCTGTGACCCTGAACCACCGATGGGGTCATGACCCTGATTTGACCCTAGTTTGACCCTGACCCTGGCTCTTCACGCGCGCAGGTAGCAAGCGGTGGAGCCCGCTTTGATCAACCCGATAGACAACCAGAGTCTGATGCGCCGCTTGGCCGTCGATTCAGAAACATGGACATGATCCATGAGGCGCTGCTTCAGTTCACAGTACTCCATCTCCACGAGATGCCCCGCAAACACCGCCTGGCACTCGGGCTGCTCGGTCTGTCGCGCGACCTCCGCGCGGCTCTCCTTCGTCTCCGCCTCCACGGTCATGTGCATGCCATCGGGCACGGACCAGGCGAAGCGGAGGGCGTTGTCACGGGAGATGCAGGCGTGGCGGCAGCGCTCGGAGAAGATCATGGAGGCTCCGCTTTTGCCGTCCCTTGCGATGCGGAGATTGCTCTCCGCTTTGCGCTCAAGCTGGCTGCCGAGGTGGCCGCGGGTCTTGCCGGTTTCCAGGCCGGAGGGGTTCTCGTGCAGCACGAGGATGAGCGGGCAGGCGTAGGCGATGGCGAGGTGCGCGAGGTGTTCCACCAAGGCGAAGGCTTCGATGTCGTCGTTCGGGCTTTTGCATAGATCGGCCACGCCGTCGATGAACACGCTGTGGATGCCACCGCATTCCTGATGCGCGCGCTCCATCTCGGCAGCGAGGTAGGCGCGGCGTTTGTCCGTGGAAACATCCGCCAGGGAGTAACCGCGAAAGTTCGCAGGCATGCCGGAGACACCGGCACGCTGCGCCGAGCGGCTGACGAGATTCCAGGCGTCATAGGGCGACTGCTCGGTGTCAAACAGCACCACGGCGCGCCCCTCATGCGGGGCGGCGGTGAAGCCGAGGAGATCGTGCTCCGGCGGCGCATCGGGGAGGTCGGCGGCGTCTTCGCTCTCCGGTCGTGGCGCGGGATCGGTCAGCAGGCTGGCGATCATCGCGCCGACGATGGCGCTCTTGCCGCCCTTGGCCTGGGCGGAGATGACGGTGAGGTTTCCGGCTGTGGAAATCTGCTGCGAGAGCAGCGAGAAAACGGGCACGGGCTGCGGCGGCGGCTGCTCCAGGTGGATGCGCCGTGCGTCCAGGTCCGTGAAATCCACCGCACTGCCTGCGGGCGGAGCGCTGGGACCGGTGATCGTGATGGCGATCTCCCCTGCCCCGTCACCTGCGCCATGAGCGGCGGTGCTGTGGGTGTTGGTGGCGGCGGGCTCCACGACGGTGAAGTTCGCCGGATCAGTGACGAGTGCGGCCAGTGCCTCCGGCCCCATGGAATTGTGGAAGCTGCGGAGGTCTTTCATGAGCGGCGGACGTGAAGGGTTTGTACCTGAGCTGCATGCGGGCGCAGCAGGGCGGCGGTGCGCGCAGCGGCTGCGGCCCCGGCGGCATCGTTGTCAAAGACCAGGCTCACATTGCAGCCCTGAAACAGCCGCGCCCATTCCTCCCGGAAGGAGGTGCCCGGACTGGCCACCATGGCGATACCATCGCCTGCTCTTAGCTGGTTTCCCAGAGCATCCGCCAGCGCGATGAGGTCGGACTCGCCCTCGGTGATGAAGTACTGCTGCACGTTGCGGCGTGCCCGCGCGTAGGTGTAGCGCCACGGCTCCGTGGCCTTGCCGCAGGCCCAGGCAAAGCGCACGTTTGACCACGGCTGGCGGATTTTGATGCCCTCCGGGTAGATGTAGCCGATGCGGTCCGGCAGGCAGGGCTTTCCCCCGATGCTGATGCTGGGGAAGAAACCCAGCGCCCCGCCCTCTGGCATCGCCAAGCGGCGGATCGTCTCCGCCTGCACGCCAAACTCTGCCGCGATGAGCTGCTGCGTTTCCGCGCAGCCAAAGACCCGGCAACGCGCCGCACGCGTGAGGGACTCAAAGTCCGGCGGCAGCGGCGTAGTCGCAGGCTCCGGTCGCTGCCGTGGCGGCGGAAACGCGGCTGGCGGCCCGCTGCGGCTACGCTGGTATTCTTCGGCATTTCCTGCCAGTTGCAGGATGCACCGTGCGTGCTCGCGATCCTTCTGGTGGGCGGCGCAGGCGAAGCAGCCGTTGTCAAAGATGATGAGGTTGTCCGCTGCCTTGTCCCGGTCCATCTCGGCACAGGCCGGGCACCGAGCGATAATCCGGGAGCCGCGCTGCCGAACCTTCTCCAAACGATCAAGCGTGAGTTTCATGGGCGTGGTGGGCTAGGGGTTTCTCAACGCGTTGCGACGCCCTGCACATGTTTTTCCAGCGCTGCCATGACGTGCCCCAGGTCAAAGCGGCACACCCGCCCGATCTTGACCATGGGAATGAGCCGCTCCCGCGTCCAGTTCCCCAGGCAACGCCGCGAGACATTGAGCCGCAGCGACAACTGCTCCGGCGTGAGCAGCTCAGAGCCATAGGCGGGTGCGGAGAGGGAGGCTGGCGCGGAAGCAGCAGGTGCCGCAGCAGCAGGCACAGGCGCGGCTGGGGAGGAAGAAGAGGCGGAAGACGAGGAGGATTGGACGTTCTGTGGCAGTTTCATGGTAGTGTGTGGTTAATGATGGTAGTCGTTGTGCATGGTTTGGCCCGTGGATGCGCCGAGACGCAGGATGCGTGGCTGGAGCATGGATTCAGGCCCATTGAAAACAGCCGGAGCCGCCATGATTGGCTGCCGCACCGGCCTATCGGTTGCGAGATTCAGAGTTCTTCACTGCCTCCCTCGCTGTCCCCCTCCCGGCCCGCCGCGTTCTTCACACCAGCCACCCGAAGGATGTAACAACACTTGGGTCAGATTCTTCTAAGTCCAATGCAATCTGCTACTTGGTGCTGCCTGATACCACCTTTGGACACATTGGAGAGGCGTGGCGGCATGCATGTCCGGCGTAGGATGGGTGTGGCGAAAGCCCGCCCGTCTGTGAGCGTATTGCAACCCCCCTGGCGTACGGTCGTCCTCGCAGTCGGGCGGTTTGGCGGAGGGAGGGTTGGTGCATTGGAAAGCGCCGCGCGCCAAACACTCCCAACCTACATCCCGGCAGGCGGGTGCTTGATGAGTGAGGCAACCGAAACAGAGGCAGGAAACAACAGGCCTCTTGAGCACAAACTGCTTTTTTATTGGCTTTGCGCAATATCATCCCAATACCGCCCGCGATAACGGCGTTGGAACAAAAGCCAGCACAACTGTTCATCATCCGCCTCTTAGGAGTCGATACCGTCCCGAGTAACGAAAGCCGAATCCATCCAAAACCGGAACCCACTTATGTTTCGCATCCCCACGCTCGCTCTCATTGCATTCCTCGCGTTGCTCGCCTCCCCGCCTTTGGGCCACACGCAGGAGGCGCCGAGTCTGCTGACGCTGATTGCCCAATGGAAGTATCCGGATTCAAAAATGAACGGAGCCACGCTGGGGGATGCCGCAACGCTGAACGGTGCTGGTGAGCGGACGGTCCAGTCGATACTCTACAAGACCGTCCTAACTACCCCAGACCCGATGTCAAAGGTCATCGAATACTACAAGAACAAGCTGACGCCCCCGGCTGGCTACAAGGCAGATAGCGCGGACGAGAAAGCGGTTCCCGCCTCGGGTCGATCCGTCATGTTCCAGGACGATTCCAAGGGGCGGCCCGTCGCCATTCACATCATTCTCGTCAACACGGAGAAGGCTTCAACGACACTGGTCATCAGCCGTGGGGCGACGGAAGCCGAGACGCACATCGCATGGACGCACTACCTGAAGCCCTGAACAGCATGAACGCGCCTAACCACGCGCTGCAGCGAACGGCTACGGCTGTCACGCTGGCTAAAAAGATGTCTGGCAAAGGGTGTTCAAGCAAAGCTAAAACCATGGATCACACGACCCGCACGGAGGCCCGAATTTGATCCGTGCCCATCCGTGAAATCCGTGGTTCAGCACCTCAGGAAAAAAGAGGCAGAGAATAGCAGGCCTCTTGCACCCCACCGACGTCTTGTTAGCTATGTGCGATATGTCAACAATGGCGTTCATACAAAAGCCAGCAAAACTGTGCTCTAGCCACTTGTCAGGCGTCAGCGCAACCGTCCCATGAAATCGAACGCTCCAAAACAGATTTCCAGACTCGAAGACCTTCCCAACATAGGAAGCCACATTGCGAATGATTTGAGAGCGATCGGCATCGCCACGCCTGCCGACCTTCGCCAACGAGTGCCATTGACTCTCTTCAACGACCTCAAGCAGACGATGGGCCGCAGGCATGACCCCTGCGTTTACTACACGTTGCTTTCGGTGGAGCATTTCTTCGACACCTCAGAATCCCTTCCGTGGTGGCGATTCACCACCGCAGGCAAAACCCAACTCATAAATCTAGGCACCAAGAAGCCCCAATGAAATTCGGCTACACCATCATCTATGTCCGGGACGTTTCGGAGGCCCTCGCCTTTTTCGAGCGCGCGTTTGGTCTGTCTCGCCGCTTCGTTCACGAGTCCGGCTATGGCGAACTCTGCACGGGCGACACGACGCTCGCCTTTGCCACGCATTCTCTCGGCGCGAAGAACCTGCCCCAAGGATACGTTGCTGTAGATATGTCACCTTTGCCTTTGGGTATGGAGATCGCGCTCGTGACCGATGATGTGGCAGCCGCCCACGCGAAAGCAATATCCGAAGGCGCGGTTGAGCTAATGCCTCCCGCCCAGAAACCTTGGGGACAGACGGTTTCCTATGTCCGTTCACCAGACGGTATTCTCATTGAGCTATGTACTCCTGTAGCCATCTAACGCATAACCAAGTGCTATAGCGAACTGCTCCGCCGCCTCTGAGCTGGGGCTCGTTAAACACCTTCACCGTATGAAACCCCATTGGGAAACCTGGTCACCATTCCAGTCGGCCGAAGTGAGGGACATTTGCGCGCACATGACCGATGCCGAGAGAGCCAAGGCGTCTGCGCGAGGCGCTGCTTATGGCCTTTGGAGCGCTGTCACTTTTGCTTTGCCGCTGACGATTGCTTTCACGTCTCGGAGTCTTGGGACCATCGTCATCGCCGCCGTTTTGGTCACGGTTCATCTCCTTGGCATCCCGATTTGGCTGAAGCAGCAGAAGCGGTTTTTATGTTCGACAGATTGGGCACATGACCGTGGCATCACACCCGACCGGCTCAGGGTGTTTGCTTTCCGAGGATGACCACGGCAGTCTAGCACAGAGCATCCCTACCCGCCCTGCGTGGCGCGGTGCCTCAGGGGTGGGACTGCTTGATGAGTTCTTCGTCGGTCCAGGGAGTCGCGCGGCTTGGGGTGGCTTTGCGGGCTTGCTTGACTTGCTCGGCGCTGACGGGGGTGGCGTTGTTGCCCCAGGCGTAGCGGATGAAGCTCACCACTTCGGCGAGGCGGTCGTCACGCACGATGCCGAGGGCGACTGCGGGCACCATCATCGCGCCTTGGTAGGACTTCCCCTGGATGGGGCCCATGAGGCCGTTCATGAAGACGGGCAGCAAGCCGCGCGGGTCGCCTTTGACGCGCTGGCTGCCAGCCAGGGCGGGCGCGATGGCGGCATCGCTGCCGGGGACGCTGGTGCCTTTGCCATCGGGTCCGTGGCAGGCGACACAGGTCTGGAAGAAGAGCACCTCGCCGCTTTCGATGCTCTTTTTCTGGTCCGGGGGGAAGTCCTTGGGAAAGACAAATCCGCGCTCCCACTGCGCAAAGCCCTGCTTCCAGCGTGTGGCCAGGAGTGCGGCATCCGCGTGGCCCGTGAGGGCGCTGCCGTCCTGAATCGTCTTCATGAAGGGCGTGGGATGTTTCCAAAAGGTGACGCACGCAGCGAGGACGACGCCTTCGTTGGCGAGGTGCTTGGCCAGCAGAGCATCGACGGCGGGATGCACGAGCTTGTCGTCTTTGCTGAAGCCGAGCGTGAGGATGAGCTGCTTGGCGACTTCGCCGTCGGTTTCGCGTGCGGCGAGTTCGGCAAGCTTTGGGAGCATGGCGCTGAGTTGTGCCTCGCTGATCTCGACGGCGGCGCGGCGCACGCGCGGCTGCGCATCGGCAAGCGCTTTCGCCAGCGTGGCCTCATCCACGGCGGCGCAGCCTTCGAGCGTCCAGAGCGCGTGCAGGCGTGCGTAGGGGTCTGGGTGGGTCAGGGCCATTTCACTCAGGGCAGGCACGGCTGACTGGCGGTCTTTGCGCAGAATGATGAGGCGCTGTGCGGTGTCGCGCCACCAGCCGCTCGGGTGGGAAAGGTGCGCTACGAGATCACCCGTTTTTTCATCGAGCATGTGGGGGGCTGCGCGCGGTGCGGCGTCCGTTTTGCGGATGCGCCAGAGGCGACCGTGCTGGTTCACCCCGGCCAGGCCGCTGGCTTTGATGAACTTGCGTGGCTCCGGGCTGAGCCAGGGCGCATCCTGGATGATGCCGCGATACATGTCCACGATGAGCAGGCTGCCGTCCGGCGCGGGCGCGGTGTTCACGGGGCGGAAGAGCATGTGTGGCGAGACCAGGAACTCCTCGTTGCCATGCGCGTTGGAGAACTTCACGCGGCCATTTTCATGCGCGAGCTTGGCACGGCGCACGACGTGAATCGTGGGGTCGCAGATGAAGTAGTCGCCGCTCCACTCCGGCGTGGCGTTGTCGCGGTAGATGCTTTGGCCGCAGAGCGAGGTGAAGGTCTTCGTGGAGCCAGCGGAGCCGCCGCGGTCATCGGTGGTGCAGAGATTTTTGGCATTGAGAAAGGCAGGCTCCCAGCTCATGCCGAGATCAATGATGTCGCCATTGGGTATCTTGCTGCCGTTGCGCTGGCTGATGTGCAGCCAGTAGCGGCGCGGCAGATCAAAGCCGAGCGCGGGCTTGCTGTTGTCTGAGTAAAAGATGCGCCCGTCGTCGTCATGGGCGATGCCCCACTGCGACCACACGGGATGGATCGGCTCGGCACGCCAGGTGCCGTCGGTGAAGCAGTAGCGGTCCCGCGCGTAGCTGAGGTAGATGCGGTTATCCAGGTTCCAAAACAGGCCGCTGTCCTGGTGCTCCACGCTCTTGTTGGGATCGCCCGCCTTGCCTTTAAAGAGTTCGGTTTTTTCATCCGCCACGCCATCGCCATTGGTGTCGCGGTAGCTCCACACCGTGGTGTTGTCAGTCTCGACGACGGCGATGCGGTCATCCAGCGGCAGGATCATGCGCGGCAGGTTCAGGCCATCCACGAAGACGGTGGCCTGGTCCATGATGCCATCGCCGCGCGATGAGGTGAGACGTTTGATGCGCCCGTTTTTGAGCGACTTGGTGCCAGTGCCGCTCTCGTCCTGCATGTAGCTGCGCATCTCTGCCACGTAGAGCGCGCCATTGCCATCCCCCACCGCGAGCACAGGCTCCTCCACCATCGGCTCGCTGGCAATGCACTCCGCGACATAGCCCGCAGGTAGGACAAAGGTTTTCGCCTCATCCGCCGGGGAGAGGGGTGTGGCAAAAGGCTCAGCCGCAGGTGCGGCGGCGGCGCTGGCAAGGAGAAGTATGAGGGTGTGGTATTTCACAATGACTTGGAGGAGGGTGCAGGGCGGGAAAGAATGGCAGTCTTCGATGGGAACTCGGCGGGCACAGGCTGCGTCACCTGGCCCGTGGCGGCGTATTCCACGCAGCGTTTGAGCAGCGTCTGGAAGCCCGCGCAGTCCAGAGCGGCCTGGTCCACATCACGACGCCACACATGGCCCAGGGTACAGACGATCACGCGGCCTTTCCCATACGGCACCTCCCACAGCACCGGCTCGTGCCTGCCCGTGCCGCGCTCTTTCTCATCGCTGAAGGCGCTGGCGAGAATGGTCACGTTTTCAGCAGGGCCGCGCATGTGGTGGTACAGCTCATCGCGATCATGCAGCCACTCGGTGGGCAGGCCCGCGAGGATGGGGTGGGCTGGCTGGCGATGCGTGACGACAAAGGCATGCTTGCTGCCGTGGGCGGAGCTGTCGCCCGCGCAGCATTCGCCGACGGAGCCATCGTTGTTGATGATGAGGCAGCGGCCAAAGCCGCCTTTGCGCCAGCCGAGGCCGATCATGGCATTGAATTCAGGCCAGTTCGCAAAGCCGTTATTCGCGGCATGAATGAGCACCACGCCGCCGCCATTGCGCACGTAATCCACAAAGGCCTGCTGCATGGGCTTGGGCCAGTCGGTGCCGTTGTAGTTCAGCACCACGGCTTTCTGCTTTGCAAAATCCACGCTCCACTTTTCCCAGCGTGCATCCAGGTCTGGCTTCAGCGACTTCACGAGCGCGGCGTGTTGGGCCTTGGCTTCGAGATAGGCTGCATCCTCCACCTTGGGCCGCTGCGGTGGCTCACCGGCCTTGTCCTCCGGTGCCGTGGCGACGCTGACGCTGAACAAGCCCGCGCCTTCGAGTGTCGCCTTCAGCGCGGCAGAGGTGCGCTCCCAGTCGTGATTGTTGCGGCCATCAAGGATGAGCACAGGCTCAGCCGCAAAGGCACTCATGGCGCAGAGAAGAGAAAGGAAAGGAAGAAGTCGGGGCATGTCTGTCATAATGCAGCCGCACTGCCCCAACTTTCAATGGGTTTGGAATACTTTTGCAGGTGGTGGTGCGTGGTGGTGCCGGATGAGTCGGAGGCGGCAGCTTATGGAAAGGGGGTAAGTGTTGAGGCAGCAGCACGCGCTGGGACGATGGATTCGAGGGACGCGCACAGCGCATCCCTACCTGCTCTGCGTGTTGCGGCACCTCACGGCTTGGAGAAACGGTGCCGTGACGAGTCGCCGGTGGATGGGCAGACGCCGCACTCGGAGAGTGCGGGCTACTCCACGGGGCGGACTGCGGGCGGGGATAAAGAAAAGGGCTTATTTCGGCCACTCCCGGTTTGAGTTGAAGCTGTGCAAATGATGCCAGGAATTTTCATCCATACTATAAATCTTTGAACCAGAAAGGATCAAAGAGTCTTCTGTCCGCCAATACACACACTCTCTTAAACCTTTCGCCAGTTTTTCAGTCCCCAAGAAATAATTGGCACCATCCTCTACTTTTTTGGATTGAGGCAATAAGATGGATTCTATTTTGGCAACTATCTCCCCCGCCAGTTTTGATTTTGTAAAAGGTATTATTAACACCCAAACTCGATAGCTTTCCCTAAATTCCAATTCAATGGGCTCCTTGTATCTAGACACCACGATGTCTATGTCTTCTTGCAGGTTCCGGGGATGAAACACCTGGCTTTGTTTTCGTAATGGAGTTGAAAATACAATACCCAAGACATCCGACTCCCACGCACTCGTCGACGGAATATAGCCAGTTCGGAAATCGACATTGGTGAATCCCGTTGTCGTGATGATGGCACGAGCCGTTCGCAACCACGGATCTTTGTCAAAGGTATGTTCCGTATTTAACTGAGCTCTTTCCCTGGTAAACCAGTCCTCTTTTTGACCTGTTCCCTGAAGAATCCTTTGCACGATTGGCAGTTCTTCTCCTGGGGATGGAGACACCGCTAAAACAAATAAGATGAGCAAAGAAAACGGTCTCATAATGGTTCTATCTTTTTTCAATCAGTTCCACGTTTCCAGATGGCTCTGGTCCTGCTGGATAGTCAAGTCCCATTCGAATTGTGAACATGCAGGTATTCTTCCCTGGAAATGACTCTGGAATGATCATTCGTCACGCGCAATCCTTGATTCCGTCTTTGGCTGGCCTGGCAAGGGGCCATCAATCTTTGGCCTCCACCCTTTCGGTGGACTGCGGGCGGGGCATCCGGCTTGCGCCCGCACTTCACATGCAGCGCATCTTCACTTGCGGGAGCGGGCGTCCCCGTTCTCTATGACGTGCGCCCATTGGCGTAAGGCTGGCACCATTCTGCTGGGCCTTTGCATTCCCCCATGAAGCTTCCGTTTATCCTCATTCTTCCTCTGCTGCTCGCCGTCTGCTCGGCTTCGGCGCTGACCATTCCTGATCCGCTGCCGAAGGCTCCGGCTCCTGTCGATGACATCCTGCGCCTGCAGATCTTCCTGGATACGCAGCTCTTTGGCCCAGGGAAGCTGGACGGTCGCCCGGGGGAATTCACCACGAAGGCGCTGAAGCGTTACCAGCACGCCCACGGCTTGCCGGAGACGGAGGTGGCGGACTCCACGCTGGACCTCTCCAGCGTGCCGGAGATTTACACCACCTACACGATCCGCGAAGAAGACCTCAAATTCGTGGGCGAGGTGCCGAAGCAACCCTCCGCGCAGAGCAAGAAGAAGTACCTGCCCTACGACTCGCTGCTGGAGTTCCTGACCGAGCGCTTTCACAGCGCGCCGGAGCTGCTGGAATTCATCAACAAGCCCCTGAAAATGGACGCGCTCAAGCCCGGCGATGTGGTGAAGGTGCCCACCGTGCAGCCGTTCGTGATCGAAGAACTCACGGAAATCGCCAAGCTGCCGCAGGTGCCGGAGTTTGTGAATCGCGTCATCAAGATCGACACCAAGGAAAAGGTGCTGGATGTGTGGGATGGCGACAAGCTGCTGGCCAGTCTGCCCATCACTCCCGGCAGCGGCCATCTGGCCACGCCGCCCGGCACCTGGCGCATCCTCGGCATCACGCAGATGCCCACCTTCCGCTGGGACAAAAGCGTGCTGGAATACGGCGTGCGCAGCAGCAACTCCTACGAGCTGCCCATCGGCCCCAACAATCCCGTCGGCGTCATGTGGATCGGCCTGAACCGCCCCGGCATCGGCATTCACGGCACGAACTCGCCGCAGAACATCGGCCGCACTTCCAGCCACGGCTGCATGCGCACGGCCAACTGGGATGTGGTGCGGCTGGTCAAACTGATCACTCAGGGCATGACGGTCATCATCGAAGGCCCGCCGGCCACGCCG
>Ga0214188_100397_pt1 | contig 11228 bp, 10 predicted proteins | sample TroBogEpilimnion_5_FD_153026 | JGI IMG/M metagenome (GOLD analysis project Ga0214188, IMG submission 153026) | Freshwater microbial communities from Trout Bog Lake, WI - 01JUL2008 epilimnion | ecosystem: Environmental > Aquatic > Freshwater > Lake > Epilimnion/Euphotic zone | place: Trout Bog...
TGTGCTGTCCTACAATGAGGCGAAAGCAGTGACTGATACGGCATTTGCTGATGGCAAGGTTGAAGGCAAGATCGAGGGCAAGATCGAAGGCAAGATCGAAGGCAAGATTGAGGAGAAATTTGAAACAGCTAGAGCAATGCAAGCAGAAGGCTTCGATATTGCTACCATAGCTAGATTAACAAAATTAACTACACAACAAATTGAATCCTTATAATGAGCCAGTAGCTAACTAGTGGCCTCGATGAAATAATCTACATTAGATGAGCATATTAGATGTCTCTCCTATAGAATAACGCTTTTTGTTTTAGGTTAACTCATGCGTATTCATGCACTGCCCATTCAACTGGTGAATCAAATTGCTGCGGGTGAGGTGGTTGAAAGACCTTCATCTGTCGTTAAAGAACTGGTTGAAAATTGTTTTGATGCTGGGGCAGGGCAGATTACTATTGAAATCGAGCAGGGTGGCACTAGGCTAATAAAAATTAGAGATGATGGCTGTGGCATCGTTAAAGAAGACTTAGCTTTAGCTTTATCAAGACATGCCACCAGTAAAATAGCGACCTTACAAGATTTAGAAAAAGTGTCCAGTATGGGCTTTCGGGGTGAAGCCTTGCCCAGTATTAGTTCGGTAGCACGCTTAACCTTGATTTCACGTACTGCTGATAGTCAGTGTGCTTGGCGTGTAACAGCAGATGGATCAGAACAAGACTTTGATCCACAACCCGATCCACATCCTCAAGGCACGACTGTTGATGTGCGCGATTTATTTTATAACACTCCGGCTAGGCGTAAGTTTTTAAAAACTGAAAAAACTGAATTCGCACATATCGAAACCTTAATTAAACGAATGGCGTTAAGTCAGTTTGAGATCGGCTTTAGCTTGTCGCATAATCAAAAAGAAATTCTTAATTTAAAACCAGCTCTGACTGAGGTGTGTCAAGAGCAACGAGTCGCCAGTATTTGTGGCCCTGCTTTTATTGAAAGCTCAGTAAAAATTGATTTTGCAGCTTCAGGTTTACAACTGAGTGGTTGGGTAGGTTTGCCTACCTTTTCACGTAGTCAGCAGGATATGCAGTTTTTTTATGTGAATGGTCGTTTAATTCGAGATAAATTAGTTGCTCATGCCATTAAGCAAGCCTATCAAGATGTTTTGTATCATGGTCGGCATTCTGTTTTTGTTTTATATTTAAGCCTAAATCCAACCTTGGTTGATGTTAATGCGCATCCAGCAAAATTAGAGGTTAGGTTTAGAGAAGGACGCTTAGTGCATGATTTTCTATTTTCAGCACTACATCGATCCTTGGCAGATTTAAGACCCGAACACACGGCCACGGCAGTGAGTTGGGTTAATGAAGATGTTGCTGAAGCGGAGTTTGCAACGTCAGTGCCTATCAATAAAGCATTTGATACTAACCCCGCCTATCATGCAGGGCCAACACAACAAACATCGCTACCTTTAACGATAGCTGAATCTATCACGGCTTATGCCTCGTTATCACCCTATGCGCTGGCCGAACAAAAGCAGCGCTTACCTGCTTCATCGGCACACGCTACGCCTCCGCTAGGTTATGCCATCGCTCATATACACAATATTTATATATTGGCTGAAACAACGAAAGGTGTCATTTTGGTTGATGCCCATGCCGCTCATGAACGGGTCACTTATGAACGTCTAAAGCGGCAATATCAACAAGGTTCTGTGCCCAGTCAGCCCTTATTGTTACCTATTAAGATAGTGGTTAGTGGCGCAGAAGCCGATTTAGCTGAGCAAGAATATGAATATTTTAATAGCTTAGGCTTTGAACTTAATCGATCTGGACCTGAAACCATTATTCTAAGATCAACTCCAGCTTTATTAGGTCATGTTGATAAAGAGCAGTTAATTCGTGATGTCTTGGCGGATATTAATGAACATGGAATGAGTCAGCGCATACAAGAGCAATCTAACCGATTATTAGCCACTATTGCCTGTCATGGTTCGGTTCGTGCTCATCGCCGATTAAGTATTGATGAAATGAACGCTTTATTGCGTGATATGGAACAGACTGAGCGCATAGGGCAATGTAATCATGGGCGACCCACCTGGATAGAGTTATCGACTCAAGAGCTAGACAAGTTCTTTTTACGTGGCCAATAAGCGCTGAGTGATGACAATATGATAACTTGTATACCATTCTTTGTGTGGGAGCGGCTAAAGCCGCGACTTCACGGTTAAAGCCGCTCACCCAATACTCCTTTAGACCCAAGTTATTTAACATTACTTTATAAAAGCTATCATCATGCAAAAGCAATTACTGCCACCGGCCATTTTCTTAATGGGTCCTACTGCTTCAGGAAAAACAGCGCTTTCAGTGCAGTTAGCTCAGAGCTTAGAGGGTGAAATCATTAGTGTTGATTCGGCCTTGGTTTTTAAGGGCATGGATATTGGTACTGCAAAACCTAGCCTAGAAGAAAGAGCAGGCATTCCTCATCATTTAATAGATATCTTGGAGCCGTGGCAATCCTATTCTACTGGCCAATTTAGACATCAAGCCTTAAGCTTAATGAAGGATATTAGTGAACGAGGAAAGATTCCTATTTTAGTAGGCGGCACACAGCTTTATTTTAATGCGTTATTTAATGGCTTAGCGGTATTACCTGTCGCTAATTTAGAGATTAGAAAGCAACTAGATAACGATTTAATGCAGCTTGGTAAAGAGGCGTTGCATCAGCGCCTAGCAGAGGTTGATCCACAAGCTGCCGCCAGAATTCATCCGAATGATCCGCAGCGTGTTCAACGTGCATTGGAAGTTTATGAAATCAGTGGTCAGCCATTAAGTGCTTTCTTTAAGGCTCAAGTCGATAATGAACTGCCTTATCAAGCTATAAAGCTCATCATTGCCCCATCAGATCGAAAAGTACTGCATGATATTATCGCTCAGCGTTTTCGACTCATGTTGGCACAGGGTTTTATTGAAGAAGTACAAGCACTCTATCAACGTGGTGATTTAAATGAACTGATGCCATCAATGCGCGCAGTAGGTTATCGGCAAGTATGGGCTTATTTGCAAGGTATAGATGACCTTGAACTCATGACTGAAAAAGCGATTATTGCTACGCGACAATTAGCAAAGCGCCAATTTACATGGTTACGTAGAGTGACTGATGCGATTAGTTTTCAGACGGGACAAGAGACTTTAGTCGCCGATGTTATGGCATTGCTCAACACGCAACTTGGTCAGATTGACTGAGGTAGAGAGAGTGTTACTTTTAATAAAAGGCCAATACTCGCATGAAACAATAGCTAGTGTTTATCCTGATTTGTCCGCAAAACCCCGCCGTTCAGGGCGGGAATGTAAGGATGATCTTGACTTTTTTTACTCATGAAATATACTCCAGCCAGTAGCAAAGGTTTTAAATCTATATCAGCGATAACCAAGCGATAATAGTAAAGCCTTTAAGCTAGGTCAGTTTGTTAGTTAAAAATAACCGTCGGATAGACGGGGTTAGTCTGTGAAGTGAACGGTGCAGTAATGCCGTCAGCAGCAGAAACCAGTGAGCAGTAGCGATACATACTCACCCTTAGGAAACTAGCAATCCCCTTCCTTCAGGTGGGGGAAGATGTCAATAGAATTGGTTTTGAATGAAATAATAAGTTTAGGTCTCTTTAAGTGTAAGGGAATATTAGTTTTTAGGGTCGTTTTTAGATAAATGCTAAATTAATATCGGTAAAAAAGAATGTAAACAGTTTTTAGACTGTCGCCAACTTAAGCTACAAGTGTTATAGTTCAACCGATATTTTTAGCGCTAATCATGGCGTCCAATTGCTAAGCAATTTTTCTTCTTAAATACAGGGTATATAGTTTATGAGTGAATTTATAATCGCAGTCATAGTCATCTCAGTGGTACTAATAGTTATTTTTAAGGCACGAAAAAAGTCAGGTGAGATGAAAATAGATATTCTTTCTCATAAGGCTTCAGATTCAGAAACCAAGCCCATTGTTAAGCCTTTAACTGCTAATGAGTCGGTTGCAGAGGCTGCGCTCATCATAAAGGCTGAAGAAAATGCTGTTATCGTGACCTCAGAAAAAGTCGCCATTTTTACAAATGTAAAGTGTAAAGATATTCAAATCCCTAAAGACTCTACTTTAAGACGACATGCTTTAAATGAACTGCATACGCTACTAGATTACTGTAAAGAAAATCGCCCTACCGACTCTACGCTAAGTCGTCACTATGATAAGGTAGTTGAAGTTACCTTAAATAACTATACAACTGATGTTGATGAAATTTTGTGTCTATTAAGTTATTACGAAAATCACCTTAAAAACGTAGTGATTCCAGAAATAGCGCCAGTTAAAACTATTGTTGCCACGCCATCGATTTCAGATATTGATACAATCAAATCAACGTTACCTGAAGATTCAGTATTAAGACGACATGCTATGCAGCTTTCAACTTATTAATTTCCAGTATAAATATGGCCCTCAGATTCTATGGTTTTAGAAAAAGAGGGCTAACACTGTGTTGGTGTGAATAGCATTAAGCTTGGCTGAGCTGTAAGCAAGGTCGACCTAAAAGAAATAGTGAGTTAGGAGACTGAAAAGCTTTCACCGCATCCACAAGTGCCTTTAACATTAGGATTGTTAAATTTAAAGGCTTCATTAATGCCTTCTCTTCGATAATCTAGTTCTATACCATCAACAAATTCTAAATCGCTTTGCGAGACTATAACGCTCACGCCAAAGCTTTCAAATACATGGTCATTTTCATTGAGTGTATCTGCGTAATCAAGAACATAGGCATAACCTGAGCAGCCGGACTTTTTGACGGCTAATTTTAAACCTAGACCTTTGCCGCGTTTTTCTAACTGTTTTTTGATTTGACTAGCGGCACTTTCAGTTGCTGTAACAGACATAAGACTCTCTTTATGCTTGGTAAACCAAGGCTTTTAATAGTTGAATAAAGTTAGAAATTTCTTCCTGCGTATTGCCTAAGCCTAAGCTGATGCGAATCGCACTTTTAGCAAGTGCGGGCTCTACACCCATAGCTATAAGTACAGGGCTTGGTTCTTTTCCGCCACTAGCACAGGCGGAACCACTGGAAACAGCGTAGCCTTTTTGGTCTAGTTTCATCAGCAGCATTTCACCCTCTACTTCAGGCATGCCGAATAGTACGGTGTTTGGTAAGCGCTCTGAATCACCAGCAAAAATGGTCATGTTAGGGATGGTTTTTAGTTCGATTTCCAGTTGCTTTCTGAGGCTTAGTAGTTGTGCGCTACGATCAATTAGTTCAGCTTTAGCTAATTCTGCCGCTTTTCCAAAGCCGACGATAGAGGCTACATTTTCTGTGCCTGCTCTATGTTCACGCTCCTGTCCACCGCCAATAATGATGGGGTTTATTTTTAAGCCTTTTTCATAAATTAAAGCGCCACAGCCCTTAGGTCCGTATAGCTTGTGGCTAGAAATGGACATGAAATGTACGGCTAATTGCTTAAACGATACGGGTATTTTGCCTAAGGCTTGTACCGCATCCGTATGTATTTTGATATCATTAGCTCTTAATTGTTGAGTAATAGTCGCCAAATCTTGAATAACACCAGTTTCGTTATTGGCTAGCATAATTGAAACTAAGTCAGGTTGGTCCTTAATTACTTGATCTAGCGTAGCCTTGGTGATTAATCCATGGCTATCTACATTAATATGACTTAATTTAATATTTTGTTTTTGTAAGCTAATTGCTTTTTCAGTAATAGAGGGGTGTTCAGTAGTAGATATAGCTAATCTTTCATCTGTTGCTAAGGTTGCTAATGCTAGATTATTAGCTTCAGTGCCACCGCTGGTGAATATGATTTGTGAAGCAGGGGCGTCGACCAGTGTTGCAACTTGTTCACGCGCATTATCGAGAGCGCTACGGGCCAATCTTCCATGGCGATATAGGCTTGAAGGATTACCATAAAAGGTGCTTAAAAACGGAAGCATAGCTTCCAACACCCGCTCATCTAGGGGTGTTGTGGCATTGTAATCAAAATAGCTCATTCATTCAGACTGGCGAGTAATTCTGTATGTCTGTGGATTTCAATGATCTGCTCTGCTTCTTGATCTTGTCTTTTAGCAACAGACTGTACATGATGTTTTTCTAAAAGTTGAGCTAGGGTGATACCTTTTAAATAATCTCTAATTTGCTCACTTAAACCCATCCATAAATCATGAGTTAAGCAAGCTTGTTCTTTTTGGCAATTAGCTTCACCACCGCATTTTGTCGCATCTAGTGGTTCATCAACAGCCGCGATAATATCGGCAATATTGATTTTGTCTGCGGTGTCAGCAAGTGTATAACCGCCGCCTGGCCCACGTATACCTTTCACCATATTGGCGCGACGTAAACGTGAAAATAACTGCTCTAAATAAGATAAAGAAATGGTTTGTCTTGCTGCAATATCCGTTAAAGTTACAGGTTTTGTATCGCTGTGAAAAGCTAGATCGAGCATTGCCGTTACCGCGTAACGGCCTTTTGTAGTTAGGCGCATTATAAATTCCCCTCAATAAAGTAAGTAATAGCTGTCACTATACTTAACCTAGCAAAATAGTCAACTTTAAATAAGTGGATAGATCAGTTACATATTCTTATTTACACTTTTGATTATCTTGGGACATTCTTAAAATTCCTCTAAGTATGTCTAGTTCTTTGGTGTCCAACTGGGTGCGATTATAAATGCGTCGTAAACGGCGCATGATAGAGTTAGATTTGTCGGGGTGCATAAAGCCTATGTCCGATAACGTTTCTGTTAAATGTGTATAAAAAGATTCCATTTGTACGGCGGTTGCTTTGGTATTTTTTTCACTATCGCCAATGGTTACGGGTAGTTGTGCATGGGTAGCCACAAATAGCTCATAACAAACAACCTGTACGGCAGCAGCAATATTTAAAGAACTGTATTCTGTATTGCAGGGAATTCGTAATAAAAAATGACATAAATCAAGTTCGTGATTCTTTAGTCCTGAGTTTTCTCGCCCAAAAATAATGGCAACCTTTTTATCAGCGTCTTTTATGACACTTAGATCAGCACATTCACGCGGACTTATTTCTGGCCAGCTAATGGTTCTGGATCTTGCGCTAGCGCCAATGACTAATTGGCAGTCAGCGATGGCATCTTGTACGCTTTCATAGACGTGTGCACGGGATAAAATATCATCTGCGCCTGATGCTCGAGAAGTCGCTTCGGCACTAGGAAAAATTTTAGGAGCAACCAAACAAAGGTTAGTCATGCTCATGTTTTTCATGGCTCTAGCTACCGCACCAATATTTCCTGGGTGCGATGTTTCGACCAAAACAATCTTAATATGTGAAAGCAAGAGTGTCATCCTTAGTTAAAAATAAACAAAGTTTACCAAAAGTTTTGCTATCATTGTGCCTTTTATACGCTCATTAAGAATCTGCCTATGCAACCCATGTTAAATATTGCCGTCCGTGCCGCTAGAAGTGCGGGCGACTTAATTCTTCGTTCAGCCGATAATGTTGGCCGCCTGCACATCGATCAAAAAGGAAAGAATGATTATGTTAGCGAAGTAGATCGCATGGTTGAACGGGAAATTATTAGCATTATCAACGCTTCTTTTCCTGAACATGCCATCCTCGCAGAAGAAAGTGGCGAGCACCCTGGCAATGATTATGTTTGGGTGATTGATCCTCTTGATGGAACCACCAATTTTTTACATGGGTTTCCTCAGTACGCCGTTTCTATTGCCCTAAAATATAAAGGCAAGATTGAAGTTGGGGTTATTTATGATCCTTTACGTGACGAATTATTTACGGCTAAACGTGGCGGTGGAGCAATGTTAAATAATCGTCGCCTTAGAGTCACTCAACAAACGAACTTAAAAAGTGCCTTGATCGGCACAGGCTTTCCTTTTAAGACCGATAAATACTTAGATGCTTATCTTGGTATGTTTAAGGTATTAACGACTGAATGTGCAGGGATTCGACGTGCAGGTGCTGCCGCATTAGATTTAGCTTATGTAGCCGCTGGTCGATTGGATGGTTTTTGGGAAATAGGCTTGATGGAATGGGATATGGCTGCAGGTATTTTGTTAATAAAAGAAGCAGGCGGTGTTATTACCGATTTTTCTTTTAATGATAATTATCTACAATCCGGCAATTTGATTGCTGGCAGCCCTAAAATGCATCAGCTGATGTATCAATTAATAGAGCCACATGTGACTGATAATTTAAAGTAAGTCCTCTTCACAAATTATTGCTGCGGTTTTAATGACCGCAGCATTAGGCAGACATTGCTAAAGCAATAGGATGCCAAACTTTCAGTGTAGCCAGTTACGCGTTAAAATTAGTGTTTATTAACCCCCCTCACTGTTATTTATGAATAGCAACGGGTATATGACACTATGTTTTATATTAGTATAATGCACGTGGTATTTTAAAGTTAATCAGTTTCCTACCGAAATTCTCATCGTTATACACAGACTCTTAAAGCCAGTCATTCTGAGATTGGCTACAGGAATCTAGGCTACATGGATGTACAAAGATGCCCCGTCATGACCAAGGATATTCTGTTTTCTTGGGGTATGACGGGTTACTAGAATGGTCTGTGTAACAATGAAGTCGTAACTTAGGAGCTCAATCTTTTATTTTAGTTAGAGGTGAATTTATGTGTTTTAGTGCCAATATGTCACTGGGTTTAGGTGTTATCGGTTTAACCGCTGCTAGTATTACTTATCTTGATAAAACGGAAACATTTTGGGTGCGAGCTGCACGATCTTATGCCATATTCCATTTTTCATTAATGGAGTTTATTCAATACTTTGCTTATCCCGTTGCAGATCAATGTGGCTATGGCAGTAACTATTTTTTAAGTGAATTATCCACTTACCATATTGCTCTACAAGCTTTTGCGATTATGCCAGCACTGGCCACTTATTCCACTGATAAAACAGCCCTTAAGCAAGCAACTATATTCGGTGGTAGCTTAAGTACTTTATTTTTGATCTGTTCAGCATTACCTAAAGAATTACAACTATTCGATGCCGCGCCCAACTTTATTGGTAACATGATCTCCTGTTTATTTATGGGTACTTATCATATTGGTTATCGTATATCGAGTGCGTTCGGAACCTTTGTGACTCATGGCTCATTGTTTGCGTTAGCCTTAAGTGGCTTTGTCTGGAAAAACAACTGGAGAATTTCGAGTTACCATTTATTTATGGCGCTGATGACCTTGTTCATGCCTCAGTGGTTACTAGGTGTATCAACTGGTGAAGCAGCAGCGATTTATTGTTTTTATTCCATACCGATTACTGTCAGTTTTATGCCTTATTTTAAAAATTTCTTTAGTGCTGAAAAATATATAGATAGCCCTGATTATGCTTAAAAAGGGTACTAACAATAAAATGTAGATAATTGTTTTTGCTAGCAACTTAAGGCAGAGCCTGTAGTTTTATCATGCTTTGTCCGCAAAACCTCGTCTTTCAGGGCGGGGATGTAAGGATGCTCTTGACTTTTTTTGCTCATAAAATGTACTCTAAATCAGTAGTAAATGTTTTAAGTCTGTATCAGCGATAACCAAGCGATAATAGTAAAGCCTTAAACTTTGTTTTTTAGTTAAAAATAACCGTCGGATAGACGGGGCTAGCCTGTGAAGTGAACGGTGCAGTCATGTCGTCAGCAGCAGAAACCAGTGAGCAGTAGCGATGCCTACTCACTCTTAGGAAACTAGGAATGCCCTTCCTTCAGGTGGGGGAGGATGTCAAAATATCGTCATACTGGCAAGGATGCCGTTATCTAGTGCCGTGGAGGGGAGCTTTCCGATAACGCTGCGAAATGTTTAGGCTCAATGCCAAATCACAAATCCACATCCTTTGTGACTGGATTCTTGCATTTCTGCCAGAATGACGGACTTTTCGGTGCACAGGCGAATCATCTTTCTGTTTGCTATCCCGTCTAAAGATGGTAGCTCAATTGGGCTACCAATTTAAGGCGGGACAGATGCTAGATTTAACCGTTCGCCCCAACCTCTTTGTCTATGCTCAATCTGTCCCGTAGCTCCGTTTGTTATGCAAATGATACTGCTCATTTTGAAATACTAACGTTAACGTAGTTATATTTCCCAAAACAAGCTCGAAAAAGTACCTGCAACAGCAATAAATTACCCTTAAAACCACTGATCTTAGTTGGCACTTCCCCTATTGGATAGCGTCGAATAGTCGGTAATTCAAGGCAGTGATAGCCTAGCTTAGGTGCGCGATAGGAGAGATACGCAAGCAACTCATAAGTCAAAAATATATTCCGAAATGGTGCGATGTTGGGATCAAGTAGCATCTTGCGGCTATAAGCACGAAAACCTTGGGTGGTGTCAGTCCATTTAAAGCTAGAAAACAGACTTAATATCGGTGCATGAATAAAGCGAATGGCTAAATCTCTTGATTTAGGCGTGTTTTCTGCAATTCCACCTGAAATGAAGCGCGAGGCTTGAACAAAATCTACACCTTGCTTCATAGCATCAATGAATCGGGGGATTGCTTCTGGGTCATCCTTATCATTACCGTCAATGGTGATGATGCCTTCATAGCCTTGATCGAGTGCAAATGCATAGGCACAGCGCAGCTGCGAGCTCAACTTGCCGAGTCCCGTTTTGACCAGTAATCCGCGTACACCGAGGTTTTGTAGCGATTCTAGTTCCAATGAACCATCGGTGGTGCCTCCATCTATGATGATAATGTCGGCAATCTCGTTGATTTTTAATGTTGCCATTCTGGACAGCTGGCTCTTGATTCTTTCACCTTCATTAATGACAGGAATCACGACACACCAAGGGTGTTGTCGTTCTAGCCATAGAGGCATATTAAATGTGGGTACTTGCCAATTAGCACGAATTTCAGGTGTTATGTTAGCTTGATTCATTATCGAATTTTTATTGTTAGGTTACACGAATTGTGATCATCGCCACACCGACAACTACCAGCAAAATACCTGCGATAGTTGTTGAGTGAAACGGTTCACGAAAGATTAGCAATGAGCATAAGGCCACTGCCGCCACAGCCCCAGAGGTAAGTATGGGATGGGCGACATTCAATGGTAAGCGTGATAAGGCAGCGGCATAGAGCAAAAATGCCATACCGTAAAGCCCTAAACCCAGCCAAAACGGCCAGTTGCTAATAATTGACCGGATTGAATCGTCTAAGCTAGGGAATTTACGCGGCGGCATCATAGCCATTTTAACTAAGACACTGGCAGAG
>Ga0214188_100398_pt1 | contig 11224 bp, 8 predicted proteins | sample TroBogEpilimnion_5_FD_153026 | JGI IMG/M metagenome (GOLD analysis project Ga0214188, IMG submission 153026) | Freshwater microbial communities from Trout Bog Lake, WI - 01JUL2008 epilimnion | ecosystem: Environmental > Aquatic > Freshwater > Lake > Epilimnion/Euphotic zone | place: Trout Bog...
CCCGCAGGCGCGCCGGAATTTGCGCCGACGACCTGGGGAGAACTGCGGCAGTACCGGGACATACCTGAGCAAGGCCCGCTGACGCGGGAGCAGGCCATTCACCTCATTCACGGCTACCACGCCGCCACGAGCTACATGGATGCGCAGCTTGGCAAGGTGCTCGATGCTCTGGATGCGAGCGGTTTGGCGGGCAACACGATCATCGTGCTTTGGGGTGACCACGGCTGGCACCTGGGGGACCATGGGATGTGGTGCAAGCACACGAACTACGAGCAGGCGACGAGGATTCCCGTCATCGTCGCGGCACCGGGCATCAAGCCCGCGCGGACGCAGGCGCTGATTGAATCCTGTGACATCTATCCCACGCTGGCGGAGTTGGCGCAGCTCCCTGTGCCGCCTCAGGGTGACGGGCGGAGCTTTGCCGAGGTGCTGCACAATCCAGGCAGGGCGGTGCGCGATCATGTCATTCATGTTTATCCGCGTGGGGGTGGTTTGATTGGGCGGGCGATCCGCACGCAGCGTCACCGCTTGGTGGAATGGAAGAAGCCGGGGGCTGCGTCTGGGACCGCTGAGCTGGAGCTGTATGACTATGAGGCTGATCCTGCCGAGACGAAGAACCTCGCTGCTGAGCAGCCAGATGTTGTTTCTGTGCTGCGCCAGTTTTTGTCTCAGCATCCCGAGGCGAAACCGCAGATTTCCAGCAAGCCGGAGGCTGCGCCGCAAAAACCTGCGCAGGACCGGGGCAAAATGTTTGATCAACGTGATAAGGACAAAGACGGGCAGCTCACGAAGGAGGAGTTTCTGCTCAACCAGCCGGACCCGGAGGAGGCGCCGAAACGCTTTCCTAAATTCGACACGGACGGCAATGGCACGCTGAGCCGGGACGAGTTCATCAAGGGTGGGAGGAAGTAGCGGCTACTCCATGCTCAGCTTTGCCTCTTCCAGATGTGGCAGAGGTACCAGGCTTTGAAGACGGCCGCGAGTTCGCGGTAGTTGGAGCAGCTTTTTGCCATTCTTCCGGCGTGGCCTGCGGCCAGGAATTCGGCGGCGAACTGGCTGCGATGGGCGCGTGAGACATTGCCTTTGCGCATGAGTCCCAAGAAATGCCCCATTTCGCGGATGGTCTGCTTTTGCAGCGCTTTACGCAGAGCCGTCGGTTGATCTGTAGCAAAGTCCTTCAGCAGCGCCGCGACTTTCAGGTAGCTGGCGATGCGGTGATGGACTTTGTCAGGGTTGCGTGACTGGGTGAGCGAGGCTGGATTGCGCCGGTAGCCGTAGCGTGGCGGCTTGGAGAAGCCTAGGCGCTTGACGGCCAGGGCGAGCTGCACCGTCCAGGGAATGTCTTCGTGGATCATGTCGCGCCGAAAACGCAACTGGGCCTGCTCAATGACACTGCGTCGGCAAAACTGCAGCCACACGTAGTGGGGCCATTCCCGCAGTTTGACGCCTTGCACGATCCAATCGGCCCCAGTCAGGATGCTCTCCCAGGGCTGCTTTCTGAGAATGGCCAGCGGCTGGGTATCCAGGAAGGCCTGGGGATCATCGGTCTTGAAGCTGAAACCGTTGCAAAGAAGGCAGTCCAGCTCCCCCTGCTCGGCCTGCTGCTGCCAGGCCAGAAGTGAACCGGGCGCGAGCCAGTCATCTCCATCCAGAAAGGCCACCCATTTGCCCGAGGCACGATCCAGCCCGGCATTCCGCGCGGCTGAAACGCCCTGATTGGCCTGCTCGATCACGATGATCCTGGGATCGCTCTGCGCATGGGCTTTGATCTTGTTCAAAGACGCATCGGTGGAGCCGTCGTCGATGATGATGATCTCCACCGACACCCCCGTCTGCGCCCTTGCTGACGAGAGAGAGGCGTCCAGATACAGCTCGTTGTTAAAAACAGGAATGATGAGGGAGACGTCGGGTTGCATGAAATGTTAGCGCCGGTGGAAACTGGGCCGGTTGCCAACGCCGGATGCATTTGAGGACAAGGCAAACCATCCTTCAATCGACATCTGCGGAATTCATCTTTACGCGGCCTGCTCCACTCCGTTCGAGCGATACGCAGATGGCGAAACTCCGGTATGGCGTCGAAACCAAGCGGTGAAGTGGGACGCGTGACGAAAGCCGAGGACAAAGGCGATTTCTTTGAGCGTGGCCTGATCCGCCACAATGCGGTCGCGTGCGACATCGAGTCGCCGCCGCTCCATGAACATGCGCAAGCCAATACCGAGATGCTGCTGGAGGAGTTGCTCGGCACGACGGATGCCAATGGGGAAGTCTGGCGGCAGGGTGGGTGTGGTTTGATCCAGCGGCAGAGCCTGCAACCATGTGATGAGTTGATCCAAACGGCGACGTGTTCGCACCTGGGGCGCAGGGTGAACACCGAGCTGCTGCAGCGTCTCCATCAGCACGGCAAACCAGGTGGCGAAGGCGGCCTCGTGTGCGGCCCAAGCGCTGGCGGAATACGCGACAGGCTCGATGGCCTGACGATAGGTGACAACTTTCTGCGGGCCGTGAATGCTGGTGAAAAGCTGCTGGGTTGCATTGCGCAAGGCGGGAGTCTCAGCGGCGAAATTGAGCGCATTGCGGAACAACGAGGTGCCATCAGGCCACTGGCTGCGGAAACCGACGGAGAGCAGGGAGGTGTTGTTCGCAAACCAATGCCGGCGCAGATGCGGGGAGGAGAAGAAGGACTGGCCGCGTGGCACGACGATTTCTTGGCCATCCGCCTTGATGCGCACTTCACCACGCTCCACGAAGAAGACGCCTGTGGGCACTGGGATCTCGGCAGACCACACTCCGCACTGCGGCACGGGGCCGCGATACACCCACAACCACTCATGGCGCAGAGTGCGCCAGACATCGGCGGGGAGTTGGATGGCCTGCGTTTTTGGCATCGGCCAGCTATGCGGGGGATGTAAGCGATTTCAATCCGTCATAATTCACTGCGGTTGCCAGCGGTGGCTGCATGGCTTTGGTCCCGGCATGAAATCCAACCTCCTGCTGCTCGCAGCATTCACGGGCTTGCTCGCCGCTGAGGAACCGCGCCAAGTCAGCGGCATCTACCCGGGCCTCGCGATGTTTAACAATGAAGGCGAGTGTGGCACGGGTGCCGTGGTGCCGTGGGCGGACCGGCTGTGGGTCGTCACGTATGGGCCGCATCTGCCGTTTGGATCGAGTGACAAGCTCTATGAAATCACGCCGGGTTTGAAGCAGATCGTGCGGCCTGAGAGCGTGGGCGGCACGCCAGCAAATCGGATGATTCATCCCGAGTCGCAGCAGCTTTTCATTGGACCTTACGTGATCGACGCGGAGCGCAAGGTGCGGGTGATACCACCGAGCAAGATGCCGGGCCGGCTCACGGGCAATGCGCGGCACCTGAGCGACCCCGCTGGCAAAATTTATTACGCGACGATGGAAGAAGGCCTCTATGAGGTGGATGTGAAATCGCTGGCGGTCACCTCGCTGATTCGAGATGGCAATGCTTTGAAGAAAGGCTTCGAGGTTATGACGCCGCTCACGAAGCTGGAATCGCAGTTGCCCGGCTATCACGGCAAAGGACTCTACTCATCGCAGGGGCGCTTGATTTACGCCAATAATGGCGACCGCGACAAACGCGTGCTCACGGACCCCATCACACCGAGTGGCGCTCTGGGCGAATGGCGTAAACCCGGTGACGACTGGCAACTCGTGCGGCGCAATCAATTCACCGAAGTCACCGGTCCCGGCGGCATCCAAGGAAGCAATGCCAATGCGCCGGTGTGGAGCATTGGCTGGGATGCGAAGTCGCTGATTTTGATGCTGCTGGATGGTGGCAAGTGGCATTCGTTTCGGCTGCCGAAAGTGAGCCATAGCTACGACGGCGCGCATGGCTGGAACACCGAATGGCCGCGCATCCGTGACATCGGCGAAGAGGATCTGCTCATGACGATGCACGGCGCGTTCTGGCGCTTTCCGCGCAGTTTTTCCGTAGCCAACACCCAAGGCATCCGCGTGCGTAGTGCGTACATGAAGGTGATCGGCGACTTCTGCCGTTGGAATGACCGTCTGGTTTTCGGCTGCGATGATTCGGCGAAGTCGGAATTTCTCAACAAACGCAAAGTCAAAGGCGGGATCGACAGCGTGGGGCAATCGCAGTCGAATCTGTGGTTTGTGAGTCCCGAGACGCCGGACAAGCTCGGCCCCGCGCATGCAAGCGGAGCGGTATGGCTGCATGAAAGGGTGAAGGCGGGGGATGTGGCTGACCCGTTTCTTGTCGCCGGATGGAAGCACCGCAGCGTGTGGCGGATTGATCACAGCGCAGGCACTGATAAGCGTGAGGAGATCAGCGGTGACGCGGAGTGGCTGACACTGAAAGCCGACCAGGATGGGAACGATGTGAGTGTGATCGTCACGCTCACCAATGGTGAATCGCGCGGCACCGAAGCCGATGCGATCTTCGATGGCGTGGCACGATTGGGCGATGAGAAAGTGCAGACGGGGGTTTTCCGCGCGCGTGGGGAGAACAAGCGGACGCTTAGTTTTGCGGCAGATGCGGGTTATTACGAATTGGATGCTGGTTTGAAGCTGAAGCGGGTGGACGATGTAAAAGCAGAGCAGTTTGTGAAGACGAAGGTCGCGATTCCGCAGCGTGTGATCACGCTGGATGAAGCGAGCGTGCTGGTGGTGGATGATCGCGGAAGGCGCTGGCGGCTGCCACGTGCCACCACGGAGCTGGATGCAGCGACGAACGCAGGCGAGCTGCGGGTGTGCCGCGAGGTGGCGACGGAACGTGACATGCTGAGCGCCTGCGGGACCTTCTTCGAGCTTCCTGCTGAAAACGCGGACGGTTTTGCAAAGCTGCGTCCCATTGCCTCGCACACTCTGCGGGTGACGGATTTCGGTGGGTATCGCGGCATGTTTCTCATGAGCGGCATCCAACCAGATGCGCCTGCGAGTGATCACATCATGCGCAGCGACGATGGCAAAGCCGCGCTCTGGGCGGGAGCCATCGATGATCTGTGGAAACTCGGCAAGCCACGAGGTGAAGGTGGCCCATGGAAGAACACTCAGGTCAAAGCGGGTCAGCCAAGCGACCCGTATCTCATGTGGGGTTATGACAAACGCACGCTGACGCTGAGCCATGATCGTGAGCAGGCGGTGAACATGAAGATCGCGCTGGATCTGACCGGCACCGGTTTGTGGGTGACCTACCAGGAGGCCAAGTTGAATGCCGGTTTGCCGCTCAGGATTGAGTTCGAGCCTGCGATTCAGGCGCGCTGGCTGCGGGTGACGGCGGATGCTGCCTGCACGACGACGGCGCAGTTGAAGTATGAGTGATGTAGGGAGGAGGGCTTCTGGCTGGGAATATGGGGGGAGAGACCGGGCCATTTTAGTATTCCTTGCTTTGATTACAGGAACACTGGGAATGATCCTCCATTGATTTTCTGAATTTATCAGCCGGTGGATCATAAAAAAATTCATCGCTTACGCGTCCAGCGATGTCACACTTGGCGTACCTCCACCAACCATGACTGCTTCATTCGGCCAGATGCTCATTGCAGCTCGTGAACAACGCGGCCTGTCCATTGAGGATGCTGCGCATGAGACACGCATTCCGGTGCAGCGTCTGCGCTATCTGGAGTCCGGGAACATCGCCGCTTTTGGTAGCCTGACGTATGCGCGGTCGTTCATGCGTCAATACAGCGACTTTCTTGGCGTGGACGCATCGGCGATGCTGGAGGAACTGCCCGAAGGAGCCCTGGGAGGCGAGCGTGACTACCGTTACCTTACGCAAAGCCAAGGCCCATGGCTGCGCGAGCGTGCCAAGGCTGCGGAACGCAGCACCGCACCTGCCGCACACCGGGTCCGCACGATCAAATCACCGCTGCCAGCGGCCATCGCGGTCTTTGTAATCGTCCTTGCGGGTGCCGCCATGTGGGGGGAACATGTGGCCAAGATGAATCAAAAAGTGGAACCCTCTGCTCTGAAGGCGCTGCCAGTCGAGGACGATGACATCGCCGCAACCACGCCGGCGGTGCCTAGCGCGAGCGTCGGTGACATGGCCAATTTGAAAAGTAAGAATGTGAATTTTCCGGTCTCTGCCCATAAACCAACCCCTGTAAACTGACCTGTGAAGCCTGCACCTGAAGCTCTTCCTTCGAAATACCCGTGGTGGCTCGAATCGCTGCTCTGGACCCTCGGTATCGCCGTGGTCGTCATCATCGCCGCATTTAAAAACGAGACGGTGCGTGAGGTGGTGGTGCAGGGTCTGGCCTACCTCTTTGCCTTTTTGTCCACCCCGTTTGTGCTGGAGACCAGCACGGCACTCGTCGGTTTGGCCGTCGTGATAGTCATCAACAACCGACGTCTCGAACGCGAAGGCGACGGCTGGGTGGAAATGGAAATCAAGCAGCCTGACGCCGCCGATGGCCTGGGCATAGGCCAAGCGCCTGCTGACAAAGCTTCTGAGGTTTGATTGTCACTGGCCTTTGATGCGTACATGTTTCACGCTTCGGGCTTCCCGAGTGTGACCATTGCGCCTGCATGACTTCCCCTCCCCTTTCTTCCCCCCCCACGCCTGTGAGTCACGGGCAGCGTGTGGTGGTGGCGGGAAAGTTTGTGCAACTGGCGGATGGCACCCCACATCTCGTGCGCGGGGTCAGCTATGGCCCGTTCAAGCCGAACTCGCGTGGCGAACCCTTCCCTGAAGACGCGAGGCTGGCAGCCGACCTGCGCCACATCGCTGCGCTGGGCTTCAATACGGTGCGTTTGTACGAACCGCCCACAGAAGCTGTGCTGCGCGAAGTCGAGGCGCTGGGCCTGCGGCTGATCCTGGGCATTCCGTGGAGCGAGCATGTCGATTTTCTCTCCAGCCGCACGCTTTGCCGTGAGATTGAAGCCCACGTGGCCGCCACCTGTGCGCGATTGCGTGACCAGTCCTGCATCACCGCATTTCTGGTCGGCAATGAGATCGAGAAAACTCTGGTGCGCTGGATGAAGCCCCGGCGGGTGCGGGCTTTCATCGAAAAACTCATCGAGACCGCGCGCCGCCACGCGCCGCAGACGCTGATCAGTTATGCGACGTATCCGTCCACCGGCTACCTCGTGCCACGGAATGCCGACTTCCTGGCGGTGAATGTTTACCTGGAGACGCCTGAAGCCTTCCGCGCCTGCCTCAGTCGGCTGCACAATCTCGCGGGCAACCAACCGCTGCTCATCACCGAATTTGGTCTCGATGTCGCCGCCCACGGGCCGGAGCGTCAGGCCGAGAGCATGCGCTGGCAGCACGACTGCCTGCTGAGCGGAGGCTGTGCGGGCGGGGTGTGGTTTGCCTACACGGACGAGTGGCACCGGGGCGGCAGGGAGATCACGGACTGGCATTTTGGCCTAGTGGATCGTGAAAGAAATGAACGAGCTGCGTGCTCAATGCAGCGTGAGCTGCCACCGGCCTTTCCGCCACCTGCTGCGCCCCCGCGCATCTCCGTCGTGGTGTGTACACGGAACGGCACCACCACGTTGCGCCAGTGCCTGGATTCGCTGCTGGCGCTGCGCTATCCGGATTTCGAAGTCCTGCTGATCGACGATGGCTCCGGCTCGAAGATCGCCGAGATCGCGAAGGCTTATCCGCAAGTGCGCTATCACTTTCAGGAGCACGCCGGGCTCAGTGCCGCACGCAATCTGGGTGCCCAAATCGCCACCGGCTCTATCGTTGCTTATACCGATGATGACTGCATCGCGCACCCCGACTGGCTGCTGCACCTAAGCCATGCTTTTGCAGACGAAACCGTCGCCGCCGCAGGAGGCCCGAACATTCCGCCCGCACCGCGCAACCGGATCGAGCGCGTGGTGGCAGCAGCACCCGGAGCGCCGGCGCATGTGCTGCTCAATGACACGGAGGCCGAACACCTGCCGGGCTGCAATCTCGCCGTTCGGAAAGAGGTGCTCACGCAGGTCGGTGGCTTCCGGGTGGAATTCAAAACGGCGGGGGATGATGTGGACATCTGCTGGCGGCTGCGTGAAACCGGCATGCGGCTGCTGTTTGTGCCTGGGGCGATGGTGTGGCACCACCGGCGCTTCAGCATTCGGGCGTATCTGACACAGCAATACGGCTATGGCCGCGCTGAGGCGCTGCTGATGAAGGAGCATCCCGGACGATTCGGCTTTCTGGGGGGTGCGCGCTGGCGTGGCGGTATTTATGGTGATCAGCATCCGGCGGATCATCCCGTCGAAGGCAGCATCTTCCACGGCCCCTTTGGGCTGGGTGCTTTCCAGGTTATCTACTCTTCCTCGAGCTTCCGCTGGTGGGAATGGTTTGCCGGACTGCTGTGGCCCGCTCTGCTGCTGCTCGCGCTGGTTTGCCACCAGCCGTGGTTGGCCCTAGGACTGCTGGGCTTTGCTCTGGGATCGGCCTGGCAGGTCAGTACCCGCAATGCGGCAGCGGCCAACATTCGAGGAGTGCCGAATCGTCTGCTGCTGTGGTGGCTGAGCTTTCTGCAACCCATCGTCCGCGAGTGGGCGCGGCTGAGAGGCATGCTGGCATTGGGCGCACGGCCCAGCCGCCATCCGCTGCTGCCGGACATCATTCCGCCGGTGCGACCGCACAAAGTTACCTTCAGTCTAGGTACTATGCGTTTCTGGAGCGACAGCGGTGCCACCCGTGAGCAGTGGCTGAATGAATTGCGCAAGGTGCTCCGCGCCGAGCACATCATCTTTCGTGAAGACGACGGCTGGCGTTGGTTTGACATCGAAGCCTGGCCTTGGTCGGAGGTTTCCCGCGCCTTTTTGACGGTGACGGAATTTCATGGGGATGGATGCTGCCTGACCAAGGTGCGCTTGCTGCTGCGAGTCCGCCGGAGCGTGGGATGGAACTTGCTGCTGTGGATGATCATTGCATCGATCCTGATGGCGGCCGGGCTGCACACGCTGCTGGTGCTGGGGACCTTTGCCGTGCTGGCCGTTGTGCTGCTGGTGCCGCTGGGGCTGTGGATGATCCGCCGGGAGATGCGCAAACTCGCGCGCTTGGCCGCAACCAAGGCTGGTTTGATGGAAATGCGTGACTGACCAGGGGATTTAAAGGCGGCGTATTGAATGCACTTGGACTGCAAGCCGAAACCGCGACAACACGTCGCAAAAAAAATGCGGCATGCGATCGAGGACCGCATGCCGCGCAAAAGCAGACCGTATTAATGCGGTCCAGGAGCGGTCTCTTGATGATTGAGGAAGGGACCGGCTGCGGCAACCTTCTGGCCGCTAGGGGCGACAGGTGCTGCACTGGGCTTCTGCACAATCTTGTGGAGGAGGCCCTTCACACTCCCGAGATGAATTGGAGCTTTGGACTTGGCTGGGGTGATGGCTGGAGTGGCTTGTGCAACGGCGGCAGAGGCCACCAAGGCGACGAGCATGAGTTTCGTTTTCATGGCTGGAGTTATCTTGGTTGGGTTGGTTGGATTTGAATTTCATCCGGGAAACGGTTCTTGCGTTGGTTGCCGCGATGAAGCGTTCCTGGATTGCTTCCTAACATTGCCATTTCCGTGCCAGCCGGACAGCCGCAGGCTGGAAGCCTTGATTTTACTGGGTTCCAGAGGATTTCAGGCGTTGAACTTCAACTGCTTCCTGCGGCCTTGTTGTAAAGTTTCAAAGCACCTTGTGTAAACTTCCAAAGCGCCCACCAGACACGGTGTTGTTACTTTTTGGTTCGTTTGGGCAGCAGATCATAGCGGTCCAGCTTCTCCCGCACCGTGACGCGGGAGACGCCGAGCCATTCGGCCACCTGGCTTTGATTACCGGCGGCGAGCCGAAGGGCGCTGGCATAGAGCGCCCGTTCCAATGCCTCCACCGCCGCATTGAGCGCACCGCCAGGCAGCGTGCCTGCCTGTGCAGCATGGAGGCAGGACTCCACGAGTTCAGTGATCGTATGTACCGGTAACTCCGCCGGCGGTGATCCCAGCAGAGTGCGAACCATGTCCGCCGAGATGGGAAAACCGCGCGCTTCGATGAGCAGGGTGCGGGTGACGTTTTCCAATTCGCGCACATTGCCGGACCAGCGATGTTGCTTGAGCACCTCGAGCACCTCGAGCGCCTCGCGCTCGATGGCCGGTTCCGAGATGCCGAGCTGCCCCGCCACCTTGGCCAGGAAATGCCGAGTCAGCGGCGTGATGTCGTCGGTGCGTTCACGCAAAGGCGGCAGCCGCAGCACGGCACCGTTCAGGCGGTAGAGCAGATCTTCGCGAAATTCGCCTTTTTTGATCATACCAGGAAGATCGCGGTGCGTGGCGGCGATGACGCGCACATCGAGCTCGATCTCCTGGCTGCCGCCCACCCGGCTGACGCGCCGCTCCTGCAGCACGCGCAGTAGTTTCGCCTGAACGGGTGGTGGGATGTCACCGATTTCATCCAGAAAAAGCGTGCCGCCCTGCGCCTGCTCAAAGCGGCCAGCACGGCGTGACACCGCGTGGGTGAAGGCACCTTTCTCGTGGCCGAAGAGTTCGCTTTCGATCAGGTTTTCCGGGATTGCAGCGCAGTTCACTGCCACGAAGGGCTGGGCGGCGCGGCTGCTGTGCAGGTGCAGTGCGCGAGCGACAAGCTCTTTGCCCGTTCCGGTCTCCCCCAGAATCAGCACCGGCACGGGAGTGGCGGCATAACTGCCCAGTTGTTTGAAGACCTCCTGCATCGCACGGCTGCGGCCAATGAGCGCGGCTTTGCCAGCCTCGCCCTCACGCAGTGGCACGGGGCGCGCGGCGGCGAATGACATGTGCAACGCACGCTCGACGACCCGCAGCATCTCGGGCGGATCAAACGGCTTAAGCAGGTAGTCGAAGGCCCCCGCCTTCATCGACTCGATGGCGCGCTCCGTAGTGGTGAAGGCGGTCATCAAAATCACCGGCAGACGCGGCTTGGCCGTGTGAAGCTGCTGCAGCACCTCCATGCCACCGATGCCCGGCATGCGGATGTCGCAAATCACCAAATCGAACGGTTCGGCCATGGCCAACTGAATGCCAGTGGTGCCGTCACTGGCGCGCCGAACTAGGTGGCCGCTTGTCTCCAGCACGGTGAGGAGCGACGAGGCGAAATCGTCGTCATCATCAATCAGCAGCAGACGTGCGCTGTGTTCAGACATGCGGCAAGGTGATGCTGCCGCCAGCATCATGCAAGCATCTCAAATGCGCGGCAGTCGGAGCTCAAAGCGGGTGCCCTCCGCCGAAGTCGATGCCAGCAGCAGATCCCCGCCGTGCCTGCGTGCAATGCTGCGGCTGAT
>Ga0214188_100403_pt1 | contig 11204 bp, 14 predicted proteins | sample TroBogEpilimnion_5_FD_153026 | JGI IMG/M metagenome (GOLD analysis project Ga0214188, IMG submission 153026) | Freshwater microbial communities from Trout Bog Lake, WI - 01JUL2008 epilimnion | ecosystem: Environmental > Aquatic > Freshwater > Lake > Epilimnion/Euphotic zone | place: Trout Bog...
AGGTGGCCAGTCGTCAGATCAAGAGCCACAAGCACGCATCGAGGGGTATACGTCTCATTAACACGGCCAGCCTTTTGGCCTACATCATGGCCCAACCATCAGGCATCCAGAGTGACGAGACCCATTCTTAACCCTTTCAGATCGGTTGGGGGTCGAGTGATCCCTGTCGGTCGAAACACCACCTGCTAGGCAGGTAAACGAAAACAAGAAACACCCATTAATACCATGGCTAAACCCATAACACCCCCTGTCATCGATGTTGAAGATGACGAGGACGAAAAAGCAGCGCTTAACGCGAGAATCAAACTGAACCAGGCTATTGCCACCAACCTTATCGAGGCCCTCAAGCGCATTCAGCGACTGGAGACACTTGGAGGAGAGCAAGACTACACCTTTACCATCATGGAGGCCCTCCAAGCCTTTGGTGGCGCGGTCAATCTTACGTTCCTCGGCAAGGTGCTTCCTGATCACGCTCTGCTCTCTGCTGCGCGCAAGCAACTCGCCGAAAAGGGATTGATCATCGAGGTCCAGGAGAAGAATCGCAAGGTCATCAAACTGATCGCCGAGGCTGAATAAACAAAACAACACGGGGCCGCTCATGGATGTCGTCCGACTGAAGTGAGCGGCCATTTGTCGGGTTCAGTACCCAACACGGCTTTGGGATCGCTCCGCCAATTTATTTTGAGCGGAAGCAGCAGGGACCCACCGACCATTTTTTCCCATCGTCACCCAATGAATTCTTCAACTTCAAAAAAGTCATTTTTTTCTACGCCTTACCAATCCGGCAAATTAAGTCGCCTGCGCTTGGGGGCACCTGCGCATATAGATGACATACGTACTCTTCTCTCTCCTCCTGATTCAATCATTCCATCCTCACCTCCCACTTCGTGCTCTGGTGTTAATGATCCCTCCTCAATAATCCAGATCAATTCATCAGCGGTCACGAATAAATTGGTCGCCATAAAATTCAAGACGGCTGATCAATTAAACTGGTCGGATCGAGATGAGGTATTGCGCAACGTGAATTTATTCGATCCATTTCAAAAGCATCGTTTCAAAGTTGCTGAAACCAAAAGGACTAAATATGCCAACGGATTTGATAAGGGCCACTATTTTGGCAACCTGATTCCGATTATCGCCAGCAATTATTCGAGAGCTGATAAAATCCTGGGCTGTGGCTTTGATCCGCAGTGGAAGAGACTCCCCTGTGATCAATGGGCGTTCTGTAGCAAGTGCGCCTATATGCGTGGTTTTAATGCCAGCAAGATGTTCAAGGGGACTTTCGCAAAGGATAAATTCTTTCACGTCACACTGGGATTCAAAGGTGATATTCCATTTAATGCGACGACTTCAATGGATGCTCGTACCTACTGGGAGATGAACGAAGCGGCGATTAGACTTTTGAGCAACGCTGGTGTGATTCATGGGGCTTATCTGGCTCATGAAATTAAGATCCGCAGTTTTCTTCCTCTTCGCATCAATCCTCATTCTCACGTCGTCATTTCTGCGGCTGAGTTTCCAGAAGATTTCATAGATCGGCTCACAGAAATGATCGGCGGCGCAAAGGGTGTGAATTTAAAGCCGTCCATTGAGGCTAACCCGATAGACACTCAAACCTACCATGACCGTTGCATCAGGTATCTCACGAAGGAAATTGATCTCCAGGAGGCATATCGGACAGCATGGTTGAAACACTGTGCAGATGAGCGGAAAAAAGCCCCTGAATTAAATCGTGAAATGCGTGTTTTCCTTGATGAACAGGCAGGAGCATTCGGCGGCATGGCCAGAGTCGTTTACATGGGAAATCTCAGATCTCAGAATAAGGGGTTCATTGGCGTGAAAAAAGACGTTCGAAAACCAAAGCCTAAAAAGAAGCGGAAGAAAAAATGATCTTCGCATCCTATCTCGATCTGACGCACTCGATGTCGATTCCGCTATCACCACATTGCCAGATCATCAAAGCCCCTCCAGAGCCAAGCCCTGTGCATTCTGGAGGGTGCCCGCATATTGCGACAAGCAGAACTTTTTAAAAAGGCCGTCGAAATAATAAGCCGCCCCCAAATCCGAGTCATCAAAGTAAGTCCGTCTCCTTACATCGTGCCTGTCTCGGTCGTTTGTTCAATCACCTCAGCACTCGTTAGCATCTCCTCATACAACGCAAGATCCTCATCGACGGTATTCCTCACTTTGACCACCTTCACTGGTATCTTGGGCAGCGTTGATGTTTGGGGTTCAGCAGCTCCAATATCACTGTCCCATACGATTACCAACTGCACGCCAAAACCACTCTCGCTTGGGCCTCCGTCGATGCACCAAGTTTTATGGCTCTCGAAGCTGTTGAAGTGAGTGAGAACATCCTGAACACCTGGACCTTTGGTTTTTCCATCCGTATAAAAACCTGCGCCCATCTTTTCCATCAACTCCCAAACGATCTTGCCCCAAGCACTTCTTTTCGTTTCTGATTTCAACCCAGTCTTACCATTGAGGAACCGGACCAGATGATTCCCGTATTCAAGACGTGGGATTGAGGTTGCATTTGATGGGATGGTTCGCGTTTCAACCGGCCGAGGCTCAACGAACATGAACTGGAGGGCCTTTTTCCGTGAGGCACCTTTAGGCAGTATTCGACTGTCTCCTTTTTTGAGATCGATTCATTGCAGTAATTAAACCCTTCGCATTCATCGTAGAGCTTCCGTTGTTCAGGGTCATCAACAATATGCCCTCGCTTTGAAGCATTTTTCTTGGCCTGGAACATGACAGAGCGCATGCGTTTGATGGTCTTGTTGCTGTCCACGTAAAGGAACACAGTCATCAGATCCGCCAGTTCACAGTCACCGGATATTGGCTGCTTTGTCCCTGACTTGGTCCTTTTCCATCCTCTGACCATTGGCGTTCCATGCAAAAAGAGGCCGGCGAATTTGACCACACGCCCATTTGTCGATAGCAGTCTAGCGATCTTCATATTCAGGTAGTCGATGCCAGCCCCCTTCTTTGTGAGAAACGCTCGAATGGCTGGGGTCTCGGTGCTTTCTTTGATTGGATCCCATGAGGCATTGCCGATTTCAGAGATCTTCTTGGCATGTCGATTCACCAGCTTCTCAAAGTCGGTGATGCGTTGGTCAATCTGCGTTTTGGTCATTCACAGATAATCGCCAAGGCTCTGAGAATGTGCAAAAGTTTATGCTCGGTCTCAGGATCAAACAAGACACCTGGAACCACTGGAGAATGGCGGGTCCATTGAACTTGAACAATGAACATCCTCTTTGATGAATGAACCAAAAAATGTTTCACACACCTAAAATTGTTCTGTACATGAACTCTGGAATTTGAGATAATATCTATACTGTTAATAACAACTTATTACTCGACGCCACATGCGGAGAGCTTTGACCGAATTCCTTCGGACAACTGACAGCTAAACAAGGATAGAATAGTATAAGACAATGAAACTGATTAGAGATATATCGTACCAGACGCCTGAAGGTTCATTCACAGGCACAATTATCAACGCAACGGTGATCGAGGACTTCAAAAACGGTAAGCTAAGAGAGAGCCTGCGCTTAACCATTGCGGTTGATCCAATTCCCAATGACATTCTTCACGACTACAGAGTCCGTGCAGATTACTGGGGAAACCAAGCGGATGGATTACTCACTGACCTGTTCCGTATTATTGGCTCGGACGTGATGAATCTGACGGACTCTGAAGGTGACATCATTCCTGAACAATTGAGCCTCCTAGAAGGCAAAAGAGTTCGCTTCGATGTGACCCATGAAACACGTCCAGGGTTCAATGTAGCATTCCGTAAGGTCAGGAATTTACGTCCTCTTCCAACAACGACAATCGCGTTGAACATGGTGGCTTAAATGATCTGAAGAACCTCCTGTGCTCGCTAACAATGGGCACCGGAGGTTGTTCTTTTTTGATCAGTCTGATAATTTGCTTCGTCAGCTGAAACAGCAATCAACCAAATATCTTCTTGTACATGCGATAAATTGCATTTGGCATGTACCTCTGGTAGGCCTCTATTGAAGCAGCTATGTACTTTGTAAACAAACTGGAGTCTGCAAAGTAGTTGGGATAGGCCTCTGTGATACCACCCAAAGCGTCGGTCGATACCAAAGCGACCACAAGTCCTTTGACTATTGCCGCTTGTTTCTCGGCTGCCAGATAAGCTTCAACACCAGCTTGAAACTTCTCTTCTGGAAAATGGAGAGATTGGATCTCATGCTTCTCCAGATTAATTTCCAAAAGAAAATATCCTTTGATCGCCACCTTTGTGAAATGATCATCGGCCAGCTTGAGCGAGAAGGCCCGAGCGTTAAAGTGCTCAAGAATTCCAAGGTTTTTACCCAGACTATACAAAGTAGCTGCGTTTGTGGTAACGGCCTTGTGTCTTTCAGGAAGAGATTTGTCGTTGAATTTGTGAATGATCTCTTCGACTAGAACCTCATTCGAAAGCCGATTGAATAAATGGATACCTTCGATTAAAGCGATTTGCTCTCCGGCGCATCGAAAAAAAGTGCTCCATTCCTTCGTGCCTCGACTCGCTTTAATCGCCTGTCCTGTAAACAAGTCAATTATCTCAACCGCAGTGGCCCACGAGTGCTGTGCCGCTGTACGCACTTGCAGTTCAATTGAACGAGTGGCACCCTTGTTTTTCGAAAAGCTTCCTATCAAATGAATGCTTCTATAGCCATCGGCTTTGGGTTTGCTGATGTAGTCTTTGATCCTGAATTCTTTATGCTTGGTCAGTTCACGAACTACTTTTCGGACTCGCTTCTCGCTTGATACAATGGCACGGCATCCACCTATATCCTGCATTGTTTTGAGGCTCATCCCCTCAAACCTGCATAGTTTGTTTATGATGGACGGCGTTCGCTTTAGTCGTTTTGCAATCACCGCACGGTTCTCATGTTTTTGAGAACACTGACTCAATAGTTCTACAGCCAAATTCAAAGGCTCTTCATGGCATGCCCTCCAATATGAAAGGGCGGCCATGGCATTTTCGAAGGCGGCAGGATCGGATTCCGCGATGTTCGGTTTGACAAGCACCGCGCCGGCTCGCGCAATATCTTTGCCGGAGTAAACCGCTGAGTTTTGCATCAGTATGGGTGATTCTGTTAGCCCGAAAAGCAGACAAGGCCGTTAGATGCGCTTCACTTCTTCCCGTCACTCTTCTTCTGCTTCGCCCAACGTTTCCTCTGAGCCGCAGCGATCTTCTCACGCGCTTCGGGTGACATGGTGCGCTTGGTCTTCTTCTCCTTTGGTGCTTTGGCCGGCGCTGACGAACCGCCAAGAATTGCAGCGAGTTCGGCTTTCAGGTCATCAAGCTTTTCGCTGATGATGACGGCTTTTTTTAATTGTGAGGTGGTGAGCATTGCTGGGATAATAACGGGAAGGTCTTTGGCTGACAAGGGAACAATCGAAGCCTAAGGCCAGCTCGTTGGAGTCATTCCAAGGTCGCATCAGCCCCATAAATTGCCTCAAATGCAGGATCGTCCAGTGCTCTCAAACGCAGGGTCTCACTCATGACAGCCACCTTTTGCAGTGATCCCCTTGCCTGTTCCAAATCCCCAACGGCAGCATGACATTGAGCTGACAAATAATGGAAGTCGGCGTCACTTAGGCACTTCTTTTCGACGGACACCAGCCAAGCCAGTGCATCTTTGAACTCGCCGGCCTGGTAGCGATAGCGAGCCACATCAAGCATCCGATCCACGTTTTCAGGTTCACTCATGTTCAGGGTCTCAGCCAGGTATGACGCTTTGAGATAATCCTTCGCCTTCAAGAGGATTAACATGTGCAGCGTGATGACCTCTCTAGTGATCTTCACTTTGGGCGGCAGATCCTCCAAAATATTGAGAGCCTCGTCAACCATGCCCAGCGCAGCGTAAACCTGCTCATTGCCAATCGTCTGGGATTGCTCACGCCGGCAAACCTCGAAGGCATGAAGCGCGGAAAATCACCAGTTGTCACCTTCGGTCCCTACGCCGGCGAAATTGCGGAGGTCGTTCACATCCTGCCGGTCGCTAAATTTCCTCAATACGGAAAGGAGTTCTGGAACCTGGAACTGATGCCGCAGACTTTAAACAGGAGGAAGAGCGATAAGGTGGGGCAGGGGCAGATGGATCTGTTGAGACGGGTGGGGCAGTAGGCAATCACGGCTCCGGGGGTTTGGGTTCCGGTTTGCTGCACATCCACACTCCCAGTATCCAATATCCGAGTGATATTCTACTTTTTTGTTGCACGAGTACGGCATGGTCGGCTAAAACGACACCATGAAGACAAAAACACGTGATATTCCCGTCAAAGTGTCGGCTATAAAGCTGCTAACAAACCTCACGATCTGTTAACCATCTTCACTGTTAGCCCCTGAAAACCGAGTCTATCATCATCATGCCAACCAGAGCGGAAGTTCTTATCAAGATGTATGACGAGCATGCTTCGCAGGCTAGGCAGCACGAGGATCAGAGAGAGAAGATGACTAATTTTATTCTGATTGTGACCGGTGTTTTGGTTTCCTTTGTGACGGGAGCCAAGTTTGCCAGCTATACGTTGCCCGCTTCTGGACTGCTTATTGCTTTGGGCATATTTGGCGCTCTTTTTTCCCTCAAGCACTATGAGCGATTTCGATTTCATGCCTCCGTCATGGGCGCTTACCGCCACGAGATTGACAACGAAGTCCGCTTCTCATCTGCGGCTGGATCAACAGCGCGGACTCTGATTAAAATTCGCAAGTGCGCCGAACGCAACCACGTCGCTCAATATCCAAAGACAATTGGAGGTCTCGGACGATGGTGGTCTCCAGGTAGTTGGCTGCGCTACTTTCTTGGTGCATCTTCACTTCACTGGTTTTGGGCGGGGATTCCACTGCTCGCAGCAGTTATAGGAATAGTCGGCGTAAGCCTGACGTTAACACACGCTGTTCCATCTGATAAGCCACAGCCTACCGAGGTGAGAATAATCAAGTGATACGTCCATCAAGGGATAACAAAACGGATGCAGGCAACGGCTCGTATGGCATCTGTCGTGTCATCGTCGCCTCCAGCTCGCCGTCGCCTGATCCGAGACGTTCGCCCAAAACACCGCATGAACCTTGATGACCCTCCAGTCAACGGTACGCCTCTGCGCGACATTCGCAAGGTCTTTCGCAAGCACCTCGAACTCAACAGTGGTGTCGCTAGACGTTTTGATTCAGCAATGATCCGCGAGGTGCTGCAACTTAGCGGTAGCCAAGCAGACCTTTTGATTGAATCCCTTCGTAAAGAAGGATACATCACTGATGATGGAAGCTCACTGACTACAAGAGGTCATGCCATAGCGGTTGCCAACGATCTGCCTCGTATATCGCAAGAGCAAGCTTGTGTTTTTTTTGAAGAGTTCCTGCGGGCCTTGGATAAACACAACGATCCTTCAGCAGATGTATTTATCGAGCAGGCCTTCTTGTTTGGAAGCTACATGAGTCCGGAGAAGCATAAAGACTTCGGCGATATTGATATTCTTTTGGACATCGGATCCAATATCGATGACGACGATGATTCGTCACTCTATGACACGAACCCATTAAACGACCTTAATGAGCTTACCAGCAGTATCATGATCAGTCCATACATTAGCTTACACCACAGATGCGGTATGCCCAGACCGATGCCACCCACACGCTCCATATACGTAGCGCCATCTGATCACACCTCCGACGAGCAGCCCACCCGAAAAGAGGGCGAACAAAACGGATGCAGCAAGGAGGCGCAGCGGTCGCTGGTGGTGCAGTCGTTGCAACAACTGGATCCATCGGTGTTGCCGTAACTGGCAAAGCAGTGGCCATTGGTGCCGCTCCCATTGTGGCGGTTGGAGCTGTCATCGGTTTGGCGGGCTATGGTATCTACCGAATCTTCAAATAGGAGGGACCACGCAACAAACGTGTGCCGACCGCAAATGATGGTTCCTGAATGCCATTGCGGGTTCAGTGAGTGGCGTATGTTGGTATCGCCATCAATACAGAACAACCTCCCCCATTGGCTTACAAACTGAAGGATGCGGCAGCACTGCTCGGAGTTTCAACCGTCTCAAGGCGCCGTGCTATACAACGTGGACTGATTCGACCATCACGAGCGTTTCGCCATGTTCTCATTAGCGCGGATGAATTGAGTCGGTTCCTGAAATCCACGTCGGCAATCGCATAGCGGCTAAAAACCTCACTTTTTGGGTTTTGTCTTCTTGGAGCTTTGTGAATTCTCTGCGAGTGCGTCATCAAAAAGAACGCGGATAAACTCGGCTTTGTTGGCATAGCCTTTCTGCACAGCGAGTTTGGTAAGAGCCTCATCTTTCTCGGCGCTGATGTAGGCTCCTGCCAGTTTTGTTCCGGGTTTTCTTTGATTCGGCATGTCGATAAAAGTTGGCGGGTCAAAACATCATAATCCAGCACCATCACGAAGCTTTTGGGCTTTGGCTGCATATTTCACCAAGCGTTCCAGCTCTTCCTGCCAGTATTCCTGCTCCGATTCAGTCACCCCTAAAGGCATTCCTTCGAGCCAGGTGAGCAGCGGACCATGAATGCCGTTAGCGTATGCTCTGAGTGTTTCTGCGGCTCCTAGAGCATCAGGAAGGGGTAGTGACAGCGTCAACGGCACTGCTGCATCAAAGACGCCATGCGGATAGGCGGAAAGGGGTGAGGATGGCAAAGCAGTCCGATAAAGGCAACGAACCAGACTGCCCAAGATATACCGGAATGCGGGTGGATGTGGGCCTGTTCCGATCTCCTCACGAACCAGTTCAAGATTCAGCCTGTCGGATGTGGCTTCAATTTTCAGCCACCATGGATCACCCTTCCAGACCCCAGCACGATTAAACGGTGGTCGATGTGCCAGAAGCAGCACACGCTCCAGCTCAATGGCTTCGGCTTGCGAGATACATTCCTTCCATTCGATCCTGACAATGCGATGCACCAGCTTCAGCGTTCGCTTGGGGTTTTTCTCCGGGGTGACATGCCTGTAGCTACCAATCCGTGCTTTCAGGTCCAATGTCTGGCCGATGTAAAGCAGTTCGCCATCCTTGCCGTAAAAGAAATAGACCCCAGGCACCGACGGCAGTGAACGAAAGAAGTCAGACCCCAGCCGAACCGATAGCGGATTCTCAATGTGGAAGAGCTTGAGCTGTTTTCGAGGTGTCTGGACTGCCTCCATGAGGCCAGATTCCTTTGTGATGGAATGAGTTTCAATGTCAAAACCATCACCGCCGAAAATGAGGTGCAGAGGTGCGACAAGTGCAATTGCACCTCTGCTGCATCAGTTTAGTGCAGTGTGTGGAGGTGCAGCAGCAGTGCTTTCTTAAGCACTGCTGCACCACCATGCACCTTTTGCTGAAATGAATGAACCAGAAAATTTGCCAAACTCAGGATGGTGTTGCTGCTGCTGCATGTAGTTCGAGTCGATAACAGCTTCCGTGGTTTGGGCATCATCGCGGTTTTCGAAAATCTCACATCAGAATTGTGTGAGGGTTCTGGCTGGGGGGGATCTTGGGGACCAGGGATCCTTCAGAATCAATTCCCTGAGCCAGCACGCCTGCGAGGAGGAGCCACCGACCACACCTTTGCAGTTTCAGTTTCCCCTTTACTGCATCCTGCTCCCCGTTAGCATTTGAACAGTTCTGGGAGACCAGAACCGAGGCTTAAGAATCTCGTCCACTAGCGGCAGACGTGTGCCGCAAACACGTCGCCTAACGACCATGCACAATGGCCGGGAGGCGACGGCGTATGTCCAGAGCCCTCACCGGTTTAAAGGCCGTTGCGGTCGTCTAGTGGCGACTTCTTAACTCTCCGGCCACCTCGGCGGATTCATTCGGATCTGCCTTCTTGGTGGCGAGTTTTGAATCTTGCCGCCATGACCATCCGAGCCTTCTCTTTTGCTGTTCCTTTCCTTGCCCTCCTGAGTGGCAGCTTGACCTCATTCTCACAGACGAGCCCTGGCATTGACACCTTGCCTGCTGAGGATCAAGAAATTGTCCGAGGTCTGGCATTCAAAAAGTGGGAGCCTTCTCCTGTGAAGTCGAGGCGTTTGACATACATCAAAGGAGAGATCGAGGTGGAAAACACCGGGCCGAAGAACTCGATTGCTGGAAAGCTTCACGCTGATATGAGCCTGCTTTTTTTAAATAAGGATCATGATTGGGTGGTGGTGAGCTGCGGGAGTGATTTCGCCATTACCACCACGGGACAGGAGGCAATTCACCTCAGCTTCCACGAATCGAACAACCTTTTCGAAACCCTGTTTGGTGATCGCAAGGCAAAGCCCCTGATAACCCATACCATTGTGCGATACGACGGCGTTGTCATTTTTGAGGACCCTCTTGACCCGATAGCGGCCAATGCACCCAAGGAATGGTGGACCCAGAAAACTGGTGTGATTGGGCATGCGAGTGATGATGTTGTAGCCGCTCTGTCCAAGCCAGCAGCACCTGCACCACCCCCTATTCCGGCACCTGCACCTCCTCCGGCTCCTGCAACGACACCAAAACCTTCGCTGTCATCAACTGCAGCAGCTCCGGTTCCCGCTGTTCCTGTTCCGCCGACGCCTGCACCTCCTCCGGTTCCGACACCTGTGCCCACTCCTCCGCCAACGGTTCCGATACAACCCGTCACCCAGCCACAAGGTGTTGTTTTGGATCGACTTTGGCTGACGCCAATGCAGGGCGGCAGTGCAACGATGAAGGACCTAGGTGCGCTTCTCTCTCCCTTTGCCAGTGCTGTTGTCAATACCGGTCCCGCTCCGAATCTGAAGATCTACCGAGGAATCACCTACCTGATGCCATATCTGGAGGCGAAAAAGTTGCTCAATCTCGAACAAAAGGTCGTCCCGAAAAACAAGGTGATCTGCCCAGGGTTTCCCAGAGACTCGTTCTTCCATTATTCGTTCAGTGGAAATTACGAAGGTCATTACAACCAGCTCTACATCGTCACTGATAAAGCCGATCAAGTCGTCGCAATTCAGTTGGTGTCGGAATCGCCCAAAGTCGATCAAGTGGACGCTCCATCAAAGCCCACGGACTGGCACACCTACAATTTCGTCAATTCACGAACAAAGGGCACCAAACGACTGTGGATCGATCACAAGCCCTGGTTCGAAGACAAGAAGGGCTGGCATGAATACAGCGCGACCAATGTCTATCGACAGCCCAAAGGCGAACTCGAAGTATTGCGCATCGAC
>Ga0214188_100404_pt1 | contig 11197 bp, 10 predicted proteins | sample TroBogEpilimnion_5_FD_153026 | JGI IMG/M metagenome (GOLD analysis project Ga0214188, IMG submission 153026) | Freshwater microbial communities from Trout Bog Lake, WI - 01JUL2008 epilimnion | ecosystem: Environmental > Aquatic > Freshwater > Lake > Epilimnion/Euphotic zone | place: Trout Bog...
CCGCCGCCGCAAGATCAAAGCCGAAACCACCGCCACCGCGCTTGGTACCGCCCAGTCCGTGTCGCGTCTGGATGGCGACGATGTGTTTTAATCCCTCTGCAGCCCACACTCTTTATGAACACACGCATTCTCTCCTGCATCCTCGCTGTTTGCGCCTTGGCAACAGCGCATGCCCAGAACGGCGAACTCGCCCTCAAGGCCAATGACCGCGTCACGATTTCCATCGGGGGCATCCCTGACAACGAAGTGCCGCAGATCAGCAAGGTGTACACCATCAGCGACAGCGGCACCGTCAATCTGCTGCACATTGGTGAAGTGCGCGCCACCGGCCTCAAGCCCTCCACTTTGCAGCGCACCATTGAGCAGACCTACATTGCCCGTGAAATCTACACCCGCCCCACGGTGACCGTGACTACGGATGACAGCGCGAGCACCGCGCGCATGATCTACGTCATCAGCGGTTGCGCCAAAAATGGGCCCATTGCCTACAACAACGGCATGACCACCCTGAAGGCCGTCGGTTCTGCCGGTGGCTTCACGCCCTTCGCCAAACCCAGCCGGACGAAGCTAATCCGCAATGGCGTGACCACCGAGATTAATCTCAAGGACATCAGCTCCAACCCTTCACGGGACATCCAGCTTCAGCCGGAAGATCAGATTATCGTTCCAGAGTAAACCTGAACGCACCTCTTGTGATGAACACCCGTTGCCTGCTGTCCATTGCTGCTGGGTTGATGTGCCTGGCGTTCCCGGTGGCGGCCCAGAATACCGAGATGGCTTTGAAAGCTGGTGACCGCATTTCTCTCTCCATAGGTGGGATTCCAGCAGATGATGCCGCACAGATCAGCAAAGTGTACAGCATCAGTGACAGCGGCAGCATCAACCTCGTGCACGTCGGCGAAGTGAAGGCTGTCGGCTTCAAGCCCTCTGAGCTGCAACGCGTGATCGAGCAGGCCTACATCAAGCGTGAAGTTTACATGCGTCCGACAGTGACCGTCTCCATCGATGGGGGTGATGTGCCCGCCCGCTTGGTCTATGTGGTCAGTGGGTGTAAAAAGAGCGGTCCCGTGGCCTACAATGCCGGGATGAGCATCATGAAAGCCATCAGCGTGGCAGGAGGTTTTTCCGACTATGCCCAACCCAGTAAGACCAAGCTCCTTCGGAACGGGACAAGTACATCCATCGATCTTCGAAACGTCGGCTCCGAACCGTCCAATGACATCCAGCTTCAGCCGGAAGATCAGATTATTGTGCCGGAGTAGGAATGACGAAGGAAGTCCGAAGTTTGGGTGTCCGGACTTCCTGTCATGACAGCACTCTTGTGAGGGAATAAGGCTTACAGCCCCAGATCCGTCACCGCGCCCTGGCTCGCATTGCTCGTGAGCTTGGCATACTTCGCCAGCACACCACGGGTGTAGCGCGGCTTGGGCTGCTTCCATTTGGCGAGGCGAGCTTTCAGTTCAGCGGCGGGAATGCCGAGAGTGATGGCGCGCTTTTCGGCGTCGATGGTGATGGGGTCGCCGTTCTTAATGACGGCAATCGGGCCGCCCACGAAGGCTTCAGGGGTGACGTGGCCGACGACGAAGCCGTGGCTGCCGCCGCTGAAGCGGCCGTCGGTGATGAAGGCGACATCTTTGCCCAGACCCTTGCCCATGATGGCGGAGGTGGGGGAAAGCATCTCGCGCATGCCGGGGCCGCCTTTGGGGCCTTCCATGCGGACGACGATGACGTGGCCTTTCTTGACCTTGTCATTGAGGATGGCCTGCAGGGCGGTCTCTTCGGATTCGAACACGATGGCCTTGCCGGAGAACTTGAGGCCTTCTTTGCCGGAGATTTTGCCGACGGCGCCTTCGGGGCAGAGGTTGCCTTTGAAGATGACGAGGTGACTGTCCTTCTTGAGAGGGTTGCTCAGCGGGCTGACGATCTTCTGATCCTTGGGCCAGACGATCTTGGAGTTCTTCATGTTCTCCTTCATCGTCTTGCCGGTGACGGTGAGGCAGTCGCCGTGCATGAGGCCTTCGTTGACCAGGATGCGGATGAGCGGGACGGTGCCACCGATCTTCACGAGGTCGTTCATGAAGTACTTGCCGCTGGGCTTGAGGTCTGCCAGCACGGGGGTCTTTTTGCCGATGCGGACGAAGTCTTCGATGCCGAGCTTCACGCCGGCGCTGTGCGCCATGGCGATGAGGTGGAGGACGGCGTTGGTGCTGCCACCGAGGGTGATGATGAGGGTGATAGCATTTTCAAAGGCTTCCTTCGTCATGATGTCGCGCGGCGTCATGCCCTTCTTGATCATGTTCATGACGGCGGCACCGGCGTCGAAGCAGTCGATGAGCTTCTCATGGCCGACAGCGGACTGGGCACCGGAGTTTGGCAGGCTCATTCCTAGAGCTTCGATGGCGCTGGCCATGGTGTTGGCGGTGTACATGCCGCCGCAGCTTCCTTCGCCAGGGATGGCGTGCTCTTCGATGTCGATAAGCTCCTTGTCATTGATGAGGCAGTTGGCGTGCTTGCCGACGGCTTCGAAGACAGTGACGATGTCTGCGTCTTTCTTCTCGGGGCCGACGCAGCCGGGAAGGATGGTGCCGCCATAAACGAAGACGCTGGGGCGGTTCAGGCGGGCCATGGCCATGAGGCAGCCGGGCATGTTTTTGTCGCAACCGCCGATGGCGACGAAGCCGTCCATGCCTTCGCAGCCGACGACGGTTTCGATGGAGTCGGCGATGACTTCACGGGAGACGAGGGAGTACTTCATCCCCTCGGTGCCCATGGAGATGCCGTCGGAGATGGTGATGGTGTTGAAGATGATGCTCTTGCCACCGGCGGCGTCCACACCCTTGGCGGACTCGAGGGCCAAGCGGTCGATGTGCATGTTGCAGGGGGTGACCATGCTCCAGAGGGAGGCGATGCCGATCTGCGACTTCTGGAAGTCAGCCCGCTTGAAGCCCACGGCATGGAGCATGGCGCGGCTGGCGGCGCGATCCACCCCATCGACAACGATGGCGCTGTGTTTGCGGTGGAGGTCGGTCTTGGCGGCGGAGGCTTTTTTGGGCATAAAAGGATGGAATTTGGAACGTGCAAAATGGCAGGCGGCTCCCCGCACGCAAGCAGCTTTGCGGCAGTTCTGGCGCAGGCTTTGGCAATAACGGCGTGGTTTCCTGCGGTCAAATCGCGATAAGAGAAGGGTGAACTTGTATTTCCGATGCACCTTTGTTTTCCTAGCCTTGGCTGCTGCTCTTCCGGCCGCAGATCAGGCCGTGCCGCTGGATTTCAATCTCTACATGCATGGAAAGTATGTGTATGAGCGCAACTGCATCGTCTGCCATGGCCCACGAGGGGATGGCAATGGCGAGCTGAGCCCGACGCTGAAGCCGAGGCCGCGCTCGTTCCGCGAAGGCATGTTCAAATTTCGCACCACTCCTTACGGCATGCTGCCGACCGATTCGGACCTGCGCCGCACAATTACCGGTGGTCTGAGCGGCACCGCCATGGGCATCTTCAGCCACCTGCAAACCGAGGATGTGGATGCCGTGATCACGTATCTGAAATCGTTTTCACGCCGCTGGAAGAAGCCGGAGAACCATGCGCCTGCCCTGAAGTTTTCTCCGCCACCGGAGTGGTTCAAGACGACGGACGCGCTCAAAACGCATGCGCAGGCGGGGCAGAAGCTTTTTGCTTTGAATTGTGCCGCCTGCCACGGTGAAAAAGCGGATGGTAAGGGACTGGCCGCTGTCAGCTTGAAGGATATCTGGGGCATTCCTGCGGCACCAGCCGACCTGCGCCAGCCGCACCTGCGCTGTGGCGATACCCCGGCCGATTTGTTCCGGGTGCTTGCCACCGGCTTGAATGGCACACCCATGGTCAGCTTTGCGGGGACTCTCAAGGAAGAGCAGCGCTGGGACATCATCGCCTATATTTTGAGCGTACGGCTGCCATCGGTGCCGGTGTTGTAGATGGACTGCGGGATGTCTTATGAATGATTGTTTGCCTCGGCTGATGGTTAACTTTAGCGTTGAGGCTTCATGAGCCACACTTCCCGTACTTCAGAGAGCATCGAAGCATCATTTGCCCCCTTTCGTCAGAAAATGCAGGCCGAAGGCCTGAGCGAGTCCGCCATTCGTGCATTTCGTGGCAGTTACGCGGCCTTGCTGGCGGGTGAGACGGGGATGATTCCTGAAAGCACAATCTCACCAGCGCAGGACCTGCCCTGTGCGGATGCGCTCACGCCGCCAGCATCGGAGCGTGCAGCCGAACTGCTCAAGCAGACCGTGATCATCAAGCTCAACGGCGGTCTCGGCACGGGCATGGGCCTGGAGAAAGCGAAGTCCCTGCTGCCGGTGCGGGGTGAAGACACGTTTCTTGATTTGATCGCGCGGCAGATTCTGCTGCTGCGCTCGCAGACCGGCGGCGAGGTGCCGATGTTCATGCTGATGAACAGTTTCAGTACTTCGGCTGACTCGGCGGAGCATCTGGCCAAACGTTTCCCCCAACTGGGTGGTCGCGAAACGTGGGAACTGATGCAGAACAAGGTGCCCAAGGTGCTGGCCAGCACCTTGGAGCCAGCGACATCACCCAGCAGTCCTGACCAGGAATGGTGCCCGCCGGGCCATGGCGACATCTATGCGTGCCTCGCTGGTTCAGGCTGGCTGGAGCGCCTGCTCGGAAGCGGGGTGCGGTATGCTTTTGTGTCGAATTCGGACAACCTCGGGGCCACACTCGACCCGGCCATTCTCGCGTGGTTTGCAGACAGCGGCATGCCGTTTGCGATGGAGGTCACACGCCGCACGGAATCGGACAAAAAAGGCGGGCATCTAGCCGTGCGGCTGAGCGATGGGCGCTTCCTGCTGCGCGAGTCGGCGCAGTGTCCGAAGGCCGACGAGGGGCATTTTCAAAACATCGACCAGCATCGTTATTTCAACACAAATAACCTGTGGATTGACCTCCAGGCGCTGAAGGCCGCACTGGAAGCGAATGAGGGTTTGATTCCGTTGCCGCCGATCATGAACAAGAAGACGGTGGACCCGCGCGACTCTACTTCACCTGCCGTGGTACAATTGGAGACGGCTATGGGGGCGGCCATCGAATGCTTTGCCGGAGCGGGTGCGATTGAGGTTTCACGGGTGCGGTTTGCGCCGGTGAAGACCACGAGCGATCTGCTGGCCGTGCGCTCGGATGCGTACGAACTCACGGAAGACTTCTGCCTGCGGCTGCACCCCAGCCGGAATGGCCAGCCGCCGCACCTGCATCTCGATCAAAAGCTGTGCAAACTGGTGGATGGTCTGGAGCAAAACTTTCCGCACACGCCCAGCCTGCTGCATTGCCGCAGCCTGCTGGTGCATGGGCCTGTCGAATGCGGTGCCGGTGTCGTGTTCAAAGGGGATGCGGTGATTCACAATCACACGCAAGCGCCCGTGAAGCTGAAGGCAGGGGTTCATGAAGGGCCGATCAGCATCGGCTAAATATCCGCCAGAAATCCCTGCGCTCAGACGTTTCGTGATTCTCTCATGAAACTCTTTGTTGTACTACTTGCTGTTCTGTGCGGCGGCCTTCGGGCTGCGGATGTTCAATTGCTTGAAAAACTGGGAGCGAAGGTCACGCAGACAGCGGGTGTCGTCACTCAGGTGCAGGTGAAGTGTGATGCCTTCACCGAAGCCGACTTCCGCACGCTGGGCAGTTTTACCACGATCAAAAATCTCACCATCAGCGGCAAGACGATCACCGATCAAACGATTGCGCTGCTGACGGGTCTGGTGGAGCTGGAGCAACTCAGCACGGATGGCATTCAGCTCACGGATGCGGGCTACAAGCACTTTGTCGCGTTTCAAAAGCTCAAGTCGCTGGCGTTTTTCCATCCGGCTTTTCGCTCGAAGGATTTTACGGGCAGCGGTCTCGCCAGTCTGAAAGCATTGACCAAGCTGGAGCGTCTCACGTTCGCGGGATCGACGGCAGGCGATGTGGCGATGGAGGCCATTGGACAGCTCACGCAACTCAAAGAGTTCCGCACCTGGCACACGGCACAAACGCAGGCTGGGAATGCCAGCCTTGCGAAGCTCACGAATCTGACTGCGCTGCGCATGGGCCAGCGCCTCCCGGAATGGGGCAAGGATACGCCCATCAGCTTCAATGAATCGACGATGACAGTGATCGCGCAGATCAAGACGCTGGAGTCGCTGGAACTCACCGAGGCTCGCCTCAGCGCCAAGATCATCCCGCAGCTTCAGGCGCTGCCGAAGCTTGCGAAGCTGAAGATCGAGACGGTGGACATCTCTGCTGCTGATGTGGAAGCGATCCAGGCCGCGCTGCCGAAGTGCAAGGTGGACTTCAAGCCGATGAGCGATGCCGAGAAGGATTCCCTGCTGGTGAAGAAGCTGCGTTTGTGACCCGACAGAAATGAGGACGGGCGACGTTCATGGCAGAACCATGAGCCAGGCATCCGCACTCAACCGTCGTCGTTTTATCCAAACCACCGCCACGGCGGCACTCGCCACGCCTTGGCTGGCACAAGCTGTGGCGACGGGTCCGTTTCAGGCCACGGGCACTCGTGTAGGCGAGGTGACGGACACCACGGCGATTGTTTGGACGCGACTGACCCAGGCTCCGGTGCGCAACAATCAGGGGGTGGCCTTCGACAAGCCGAAGAAGGCCAAAGGCGGGAAAGAACCGCAGCCGCCGGTGCCTCCTGCGCATGAGATCGAGGGTGCATGTCCGGCGGCATCAGGCAAGGCGCGCGTGCGCTATGGATTGAAGGAGGATTTCAGTGATGCGGTCGAAACGCCGTGGGTGGAGGTGAGCGCAGAGAAGGATGGCATTCATCATTTCAAGCTCGGCGGACTCAAGCCCGGCAGCAGTTATCATTATCTCAGTGAAACGGCGGGGGCGGATGGGGTGCCGAGTGGGAGTTTCAAAGGCAGATTCCATACCGCGTCTGACCACGCTGCACCCACCGATTTGCGCTTTTGCGTGATGACCTGCCAGGGTTATCAGGATCGTGATCATGCCGACGGGCATCCGATTTATCCATCGATGACGGCGCTTGATCCGCGCTTCATCGTCATGACGGGAGATCTGGTTTATTATGACAGCAATCCGCCGCGTGCCGTGTCGCCCACACTCGCGCGGTTGCACTGGGAGCGCATGTTCAGCCTGCCGCGTCTGGTCGCAGCCACGCGCAGCACTTCGACCTACTGGCTCAAGGATGACCACGACACGCTCACGGATGATTCCTGGCCGGGGATGAAGGCGGGCGAACTCACCTTCAATGAAGGCGTGCAGATTTTCCGCGATCAAACGCCCATCGGTGACCGCGATTTCCGCACCATCCGCTGGGGGCGCGATTTGCAGGTGTGGTTCACGGACGGGCGTGACTATCGCTCTCCGAACACCATGCCCGACGGCCCGGAGAAGACCATCTGGGGAGCGGAGCAGAAGGCATGGTTCAAACGCACCGTCAAAGAGAGCACCGCCACATGGAAGGTGCTGGTCAGCCCCACGCCAATCGTCGGCCCGGATCGCGCCAACAAGCATGACAACCACAGCAACGACGCCTTCATGCATGAGGGCGATGAGATTCGTGCCTGGCTGCAGTCGAACGTGCCGGACAACTTTTTCGTCGTGTGCGGTGACCGCCACTGGCAGTACCACTCCGTGCATCCGAGCACAGGCGTGCAGGAGTTCAGCGTGGGACCGGCCAGCAACTCGCATGCGAGCGGTTCACCGGGCGAGGACAAGACCTACCACAAATTTCACCGCGTGAAGGGCGGCTTTCTCTGCGTGGAACTCCGCCCGAATGGTGCGGAAAGCGAGATCGCCTTTCAGCTTCGCGGTGTGGACGGAGCGGTGGGTTATGAGGCGAAGTTTAAAAGGCCAGTCGCTTAAGGCTTGCGCCACTCGTTGTCGGATTGCTCCACCTGGGTGCCCACGCTCACCTGAATGTCCTTCGTCTGATGATGGGTGAGGCAGTGGGTCACGCGGTGGGATTTTCCGGCCAGGAAGAATGCGGCGCCGAGATTGTGATGCACTTCGCAGTTGGTGTAGGTAGTGATGCTGTCGTTCACATCGGCCACACCACCAGCGGAGGAACCGTTCCAGGCGATCTCGGAATTTACGACGTCCATCTGCACGGTTTCATGGGCGCTTATGCCCTCGTCGCCGTTGGAAAAAGCCTTCACATTTTCCAGGCGGATGCCAAGGCGGTTGCCGTGGATGTTGAAGCCGTCGTTGGCGGCATGCAGCGCGGTGATGTTCTTCACCGTGAGGTAGGAGCAAGCGATGTTCACACAGCTCGCCAGTCCAGCAGGTGGCAGGTAGATTTTTGCAGTGCCGGGAGTCTTGCCGGCAGGCCAGCGGAAGTAGAGCGAGCCGTCTGCTTTGAACCCCATCTGCCCGGGTTGCAGCGCTTCGGGTGCCATGAAGATGACCTTGCCTTTCTCGCCGCTCTTTTGCTCAGCGGCGTGGTCACGCATGATCCTGATCGGCACCTCTTCGATGAAGAGCGCGGCTCGCTGGATGTCGTCAACGGCTGGATGTTTGTCGAACGGGCCGTGTGAGGTCCAGACATCGCCCTGCTTTTCCCACTCATGCGCGGTCACATCGATGCCGAGATCAATGATCATGCCCTTGCCGTCAAAAACGGCGGGCTTGTCGGAAGTGCCGCCGTCTTTCAAAGTCAGCGGAGTGCGGCGGATTTCCTGGGCGTGTGTCGTGAAGGCTATCGCCAGAAAGATGACAAATCGGTGCATGAGACGAGCTTCTTTATGCTTTCCAAAGATCTTCGCCATAGCTCCAGCCATCGCGCACGGGTTCTTTGATCCAAGCATCGAATTCGGGCGCGCCTTTGACTTTCATGCTGGTGGTGTCCCATTCGATGGTTTTGCCAGAGCGGATGGCCATCACGCCGGTATTCACGAGTTCGGTCAGCGGGCAGGCATAGTCGAAGTGGGAGCCTGCGTGTGGAATGGTGCCACGGATGGCGGCGAAGAGTTCGCCGATGGGTTCACCGGCAGCAGAACGCGGCAGTGGCTTGCGGCGGAGGATGTCGATGATGGGAGTCATGCGTTCACGGGGCCAGAGCTGTGGACTCTGCACGCGCATGCCCTCGGAGAAGAGGGTTTCCCTGCTGCCCTTCATGATCATGCCGTTGTCTGGCAGGCCTTTTGCCATGCCAGGCAAGGCTTCTGGGAGCAGGCCGCCTTCATGCCAGTGAATCTGCACCGGCGGCAGCGCACCGCGTGCGGCGAAGTGGAAGATGATGTGTGATTTGGGAGCGGTGTAGCCTTTGAAGTCGCTGGGTTGCTGCTCGACGACTTCAACTTTTTCGGGCATGCCGAGCTGCAGTGTCCAGAAGGGGGCGTCGAGACAATGGCAGCCGATGTCACCGAGGCCGCCGCAGCCGTAGTTCCACCAGCCACGCCAGAACTGCGGCAGGTATTGGGAATTGTATTCAGCCTCTGCGACCGGTCCTTGCCACAGCTTCCAATCCACATCTTTCGGCACGGGTTCGCCAGCAGGCGTCTGGGTCGGGAACTGCTGCAAAAAGCCGACTTTGCTCACGGGGCGGTCCGTCCAGCAGTGGACTTCGCGCACCTCACCGAGCACTCCGGCTTCGAACCATTCCTTCACCAGCCGAATGCCCTCCCAGCAGTGGCCTTGATTGCCCATGACAGTCTGCACGCCGTATTTCTTCGCGGCCTTTTGCAGCGTGCGTACTTGCCAGATATTGTGCGCCAGCGGCTTCTGCACAAAGACATGCTTCTTGGCCTCCATAGCGGCCATCGCTGCGGCGAAGTGCGTGTGATCCGGGGTGGATATGAGGACGGCATCAATTTCTCCGCCCTTTTTGTCCAGCATCTCGCGGAAGTCGGTGAACTTGGGGACGTTCGGATGTTTCTTGGCTTTTTCGAAGGCGCTGCGTCCGCCGAGATCGCGCCAGTCCACATCGCAAAACGCCACGATCTCTTCGCCCTGGGAAGCCTGAACCGCGCCTCCGCCCATCTGGCCAATCCCGACGCAGGCGACGCGGATTTTCTGCTTCGAGTCGGTTGCACGCAGAATATTTGGCCCGGCGAGGGCGCTCAGGGTGGCGGTCTTGAGGAAATGACGACGGGGGACAAGAGGCATCATCTTTTAACGGTGAAATGTCATCCAGATTGCATCGAACTGTAAGGAGCGTTGTTCACTAGTGGAGCTTCTATCGCCTTCTTCCGCCTTAGTGTTTGACCGGCGAACGATTGCGCGTCAACAGTCGCGTCCCCTGGCGTTTTTTTGAAGCGCCTTTACCCCCTAAAACTCGCATACTCATGGAAACAACTCTCGTCTCAGTCGGCTCCGACGTTCCCGATTTCGAAATGGAAACTTACGAGCCTTCGCAAGGTGACTTCGGCAAGGTCTCCCTCGCCGAAATCAAGAAATCTGGCAAATGGACGGTCCTCGTGTTCTACCCGGCTGACTTCACCTTCGTTTGCCCCACCGAACTGGCCGATCTCGCAGATCAGCAGGACAAACTCGCCGCGCTCGGCGCGCATGTGGTCGCCGTCTCTACGGATACCAAGTTTGCCCACATGGTCTGGCGCAATACCGAAGGCCTGATGAAGAATGTGAAGTACACGCTCGCTGCGGACACCACAGGTGCCGTGAGCCGTCTCTTCGGCGTGTATGATTTCGCCACCGGTCTCGCTCTGCGCGGCACCTTCATCATCAACCCTGAAGGCAAGCTGGTGAACTCTGAGGTGAATTTCTACAATGTGGGTCGCGATGCAGGCGAACTCGTGCGCAAGGTAGAGGCCAATGTGCATCTCCTGGCCAACCCTAGCGAAGCCTGCCCTGCCAAGTGGACTCCAGGCTCCAAAACGCTGACTCCTGGCAAGGATCTCGTGGGCAACGTCGCTGCGGCGATGGCCTGATTGATCAAGCCAAATGCTTCACACAGCCTTGCGGATTTCGTCCGCAAGGCTGTTTTATTTTAGCCTCTCCGCACTTCAAACGTGGCAGAAGTCCTCGGGATGTCCCGTTGAGTGAGGAATGAAATCCACCGCTCTTCTCCTCGCTTTTTTGTTTTCCATCGCATCTACGCGTGCGGAAATCACGATTGGCAGGTTTGACATGGCAGCCGTGCGTGACACGACGACGCTGGAAACGAAAGTCATCGCTGACTGGCATGCTAATCCCAAAGACGCCACGATTCGTCAAAAGCTCGTGGAGA
>Ga0214188_100407_pt1 | contig 11149 bp, 10 predicted proteins | sample TroBogEpilimnion_5_FD_153026 | JGI IMG/M metagenome (GOLD analysis project Ga0214188, IMG submission 153026) | Freshwater microbial communities from Trout Bog Lake, WI - 01JUL2008 epilimnion | ecosystem: Environmental > Aquatic > Freshwater > Lake > Epilimnion/Euphotic zone | place: Trout Bog...
TTTTCAAGGCACTGAGCAAACTAAGGGATGCAAGCTGCCAAGAATCTGTTTCGCTGATGATTCCACAACTGAGCGGTTGGAAAAGAGCTGCTGCTAAAAAATACCTAACTCTACAGCCAGTCAAATGACTTCAAACTCCAGCCATTGGCATTAAACTCTTCATCCCATTGGTGAGAATGGAAATCAAGCAGCAGCATATCGGGACAACCGAAGCCTCAACCATGAAACGTGCGCTCAATGAGCAGCCCTCAAACCGCAGGCAATAGCTCCCTCACGCTCACCTTCAGCCCGCTGATCGTCGTGCAGACCACTTCGTCATCTCCTTGGTGGGTTGAGTGCTGCGTGTAATCACCTTCCCACGGATTCAGAAAGACGTGCAGTTCTCGCGAGTTCACATCCAACACCCAGTATTCCGCGATCTCCGCTTTCGCATAAGCACGGCGCTTGGCATTCAAATCGAATTCCAAGGAGGTGTCTGACACTTCAATGATGAGCAAAACTTCATCGGGGTCAGGATGTGAAAGCGCATAGTCATCTTTGCGCAACTTTACCACTGCGACGTCCGGCTGCAGTTCATTGCGGCGATTAATGCGGACTGGTTCCTGGCAGCGCACCGTCAAAGCATCCCCCACTTTTTGAGTCATCAACCGGTTCATCCTGGTATTCGATGAACTATGCAGAGGTCCAGGCGGCATCATAAAGACAATCTCTCCTTCGAGGAGTTCCATCCGCTGCGTATCGGCTGGATCACGCGATTCATAAAGCCGGTACAGCTCCTCCACCGTCATGCGGCGATGCATGGAGGCGGGCGGCTCGGGCAATGGAGACAAAACAGCCATGGTGGATTCTATGTGGCGAATGCGCTGAATGCAAGCCCGCCTACTTCGCCACCGCCGCCACGGCGATGCCGAGTTGCACAGTCGGCTCCGTAGCGTCACTCATCGGCGGTTCTGTAGCTGCTCCGTTGGCGGATTTCAAATCCGTACCCACAGACCAGATCAACCCCTTCTCCAGGCTGAATTGCAGCGGGGCACCCGAGAAGGGATCCAGCGGCAGGTCGAGCAGGTAGTTGAGAGTACACAGTTGTTCGAGGGTGGTCGGCAGCATCTTCTTCTCGGCAATGCAGCGCCGCACCGCGAAGAGGGTGATGACCAGATTGCCACGGGCGCGCATCAGCCCAAGCGCCGCAGGCATGGGTGTGTAGGTCTTCATGCGCTGATGGTAGTAGGCCAGTCCGGAGGAATTGGGCTGGTAGGACATTTCGGCAACGGGGTTATCCTTCAGCCGTACTTCGGCGGTGAGGACCAGCGGTGCCAGCGCTTCCTCTTTGATCTGCCGGAACGCGGTGGCGAAATGCTGCAGGGTTTCATGCGGTTTGAAAAACAACCGGCCCGGACGGTGCAACTGCACGCCGCCAGGCATGGTGTCGAGGTTCTCGCCGCTCTTCGGTCCGAGGATGAGTTTTTTCTCATGCACGTAGAAGGCGCTCAGCGCGCCCTCCAGCATCTTCGTCGTGGGCTGGCACTTGCTAAACTGGCGTTGAAATAGCCGCAGGGCCGGTTCCGGCAACCGAGTCTGCCGCAGCAAATCAGCGAGCGTTTGGGCAGCGAGGGTCTGGGCCTCCAAGGAGCGCTGGTAGCAGGAAGGCCAGGCCCAGATAGGCTCCAGCCGCCAGCCGAGTTCCGCGAGATCAATTGCCGCAACAAACGCCGCCTCTTCCTGCATGCGGCGGGAGAGATAGGCGGCCTCCGCCTGCTTCAGCACCATCACCTGCTGCCAGCGCGGATCATTGCATGGGTCCTCAGCATGCCATGCTGCATGCGTGGGATGCCAGTCGGCGTCCTCCAGCAGGTCACGCAAATTGTCGAGGGCGGTGCCGTTGGACTGCACGACGCGTGAAAGCGATGGCGTGTCCCACAGCCATGGCGGCTTCCCCTGAGTTTGTGATGTGTCAAAGGGGACGAGCGAATGGAGAAACTTGCGCAGCTTCTCGGGGGTCTGAATCGTGGCCGCTTGATCGACCGGTCGGTGTAAGAGCAGGTCTTGATCCAGGCCCGGTGCCTGATCGTCCACATACAGCCAGGCGATGAAAACCAACGCCAGCAATCCCATGCTCAAGATGGCCAGGGTGGACCATGAGATCTCGCGCTCTAATGCCGGTGCAGGGCGTGGCGTGGTGACGAGTCTGGAAGGCGGCGCAATCCGTGGTGCCACGGGCACGGCTTCCGCTGCTACCGGCAGCGGTGTCGGCACCGGTGCCGCAGGGATGAACTTGGGTTCGTACGGTGCGGGTGCAGGAGCAGGCTTGGGCTCGACATGGCGGATTTTTTTCCCCGGCGGCGCATCCTGCCACTCCAGATCCAGCTCCCAGGGAGACGCCCACGCACCACTGGCTTCCCCACGACGCGCAGGCTCGTCGGCGGGTGCTTCTGGCGGCGTGTGGGGCCGGATCATGTGTCGCAGTATGAATGCAGTCCTGCCGCAGGGCAATGAGCGCATGCCAAGACCTGAGAATTAGTCTCAGCGCCAGGCGATGAAACGATAAGCCCCCATGGGATGTTCATGGGCATCCACCTGCCATTCATCGCCAAGCCCAAGCGCCTGCTGCAATTCCTGGCCGTGAAATCCCGCGCGAATGCTCGCCTGCATGTCAAAACGCTGCACATAGTTGAGTTCCGCCACCTCGCAAAACAGGCGGCCCAGCACGGAGTAGATCCAGCGGCGCGCCGGCTCCGCCGCCACAATCAACCGTGTCGCGGGTGACAACCGCGAACCGATCAGGAGCAATTGTTCCTGACTAAAATGATGCAGGAACAAGTTCGCGATTACGATCTCTGTTTCCGGCAGCGCCTGCGCAAGCACATCGCCGCACTTCCAGTGGGCCGCCTCCGGCCAGAGCTTCGGCCTGGGTGCCAGATCGAAGGCATGCAGCATCGCCTCCGTGCAACAGCCTGATTCCAGCAGCCGCAGTGACAGCGTCCCGTCTCCCGCTCCCAGTTCCGTGATGCGCCAGCCAATTTCGCGGTGACGACGGATCATGCGCTCAATCCAGCGATGATTGCCCATGATGCCATTCACCATCACCATTTCCTCTCTTGCGCGGATGGCGTGGGGGTCGTCCTGCGGCAGGTTGTCGAGAAGTTCGGGCTGGATTACGCGCTCTTTCATCATTTCAATCAGTCAATCAAGACATACGCAGCATATCCGGTCTCAGAATGTTTTTAGCGATTTGGGAGCCAGAATGGTCTGCCTTAGCATGAAGCAGCCATGCAATACTGCAACGTGCGTCATTGCGCAGTTGCTTGGTCGCGACGAAAATAAATGTCTGCACAACCCACATGGATTCGTCCCCCGCAACTGTTCCTGCCAACGGCGGCCTCACCCGGTTTTTCGTCGAACACCGGCTCCTCGGCTGGCTGGCGATGGGCGCGGTGCTGCTGTGGGGCTGGCTCGCGTTTCAAAGCCTGCCGCAGCAGGAAGACCCGACATTCCCTTTGCATGATGCGGTGCTCATCACCGTACACCCGGAATACACCGCAGCCCAGATGGAGCGCGAAGTGACCTCAAAGCTTGAAGCCGCGCTGACGCAGTTGCCCACGCTCGAAAGGCTGCATTCACAGTCGCAGGACAACATCTCCACCATTGTCGTCAGACTCAACGCAGACCGGCAAGAAGTCATCGCCCAGGAGTGGCGGAAAACGCGCGAGATAATACAGAAAGTCACGCTCCCTGCGGACTGCGAAGAACCTCGCCTCGCCACGGACTTCCAGCGCCCCGCCACGCTGCTCTTTGCCGTGCTTGGCGATGCAGCGGCTGCAACAGCCGACGAGATCGAGCAGGCGATCAAGTCTGTCCCAAGCACCGGACGCGTCCGCCAGTATGGCCATGCACCAGAGGAGATCACCTCCATTGAAGACATGGCGGCGGCCGGCTACAGCGTACGCACGCTTCACCGGGAAGAGAACGGCCCGCTGAGTGCTTCCGCGAGCGTGCTCGTGGGGGTGGAAATGAAATCGAGCAGCATCATCCATGACTTCAAAAAAGCCGTCCTCGCAAAGATCCGTAGCCAGACGCTGCCCGAAGGCATCAAGGTCGTCACCGTTTCCGATCAGCCTGCCGCGACCGCCCACCTCATCGGCGAATTTTTGCACTGTTTCATTGAGGCGGTGATTGTCGTCGTCCTCGTGGCGTTGCTACTCATGGACTGGCGCACAGCGGTCGTCGTCGCCGTGGCGATTCCGCTCACCATCGCAATGACCCTCGGCGGCATGGCGGCGCTGCATGTGCCGCTGCAGCAAATTTCCATCGCCGCGCTGATCATCTCGCTAGGCATGCTGGTCGATGACCCCGTCGTCGCCTCGGATGGGATCAACCGCGAACTCGCCGACGGCCAGCAGCGCGGCATCGCAGCCTGGCTTGGGCCGTTCAAGCTGCGGCGCGCCATTTTCTTCGGCACTGTCGTCAACATCCTCGCCTTCCTGCCGCTCGCGCTGCTGCCCGGAGACATGGGTGCGTTCATCATTTCGCTTCCCATCGTCATCACGCTCGCACTCGTCTCCTCGCGCATCGTCTCCATGACGTTCATCCCGCTGCTAGGTTACTACCTGCTGCGCGGGCAGAAGGGCTTTGATGCGGTCAGCGGTTCGCATCCGCTGCATCGCTTGATCCCATTCTACAAAAGCGCGCTGCAGCATGCACTGCACCGGCCACTCCTCACCATCCTCGCCTCCTACGGCCTCCTCGTGGCCAGCACGGCGCTCATTCCCCTCTTCGGCAAACAGTTCTTCCCCGTCGCCGAGCGCAACCAGTTCCTGATTGATCTTCAACTCCCCGAAAGAAGCACCATCGAGCAGACGCAAAAAATCACCGAGCAAATCAGCGCGCAGTTGCAGCAGGAGGATGCCATCCAAAGCGCTCTCGTCGTCAGCGGCGGCGGCACGCCGATGTTCTATTACAACGTCCTGCCGCGTCAACCGGCTGCCAACGTGGCCCAGGTGCTGGTGAACACACACCACGCGGAAGACGTGCCTGCCCTCATCGTTCACCTGCGTGAAATCTTCGACCGCGAAATCAAGGACGCGCTCTGCCTCGTCAAACAAATCGAGCAAGGCCCCGCGCTGGAAACACCGATCCAGATCGAAATCAGCGGCGACGAGATGCAGGCCAAGACCGCCCAGGTCGCCAAAGCGCTGCGCGCAGCCGGTGCCTACAAAGTCCACGATAATTCAGACCTCCTCCCCCACATCAATCAGCAGCGGACCGTCACCGTCAAAGCGCTCGCGCCCTTCGGCACGCTGCCCTCCAGCATTTTAAACCGCGCACGCACGTCCTTCCCCACTAGCGGCATCGACTTCGGCGGTGAGGAGCGCGAACTGCGCAACAGCCAGCGCGAGATGGAACACGTCTTGAAAATCTCCCTCGCCCTCATCGCCCTCGCGATGGTCATTCAATTCCGCTCCATCATGAAATCAGTCGTGGTGATGCTTACCGTGCCACTGGGGCTGATCGGGGCCTTCGCCGGTCTTGCGACCACCCACGCCTCCTTCGGCTTCATGGCCTTGATCGGCATCGTCAGCCTCGCCGGCGTCATCGTCAGCCACATCATCGTGCTCTCGGACTTCATCGAGGAGGAGCGTGCCGCCGGCATCGAACTCAAGACCGCCCTCATGCAGGCCGCACTGGTGCGTCTGCGTGCGGTGCTGGCCACGGTTTTTGCCACCGTCTGTGGCCTGATGCCGCTCGCCGTCACCGGCGGTGAATTATGGCGGCCACTGACCGCCGTACACATCTTCGGTCTGCTATTCGGCACGGTGCTCACGCTCCTGCTGCTGCCGGTACTTTACTTCCAGTTCGCGAAATGGCGCTGGATCAAGTGAGCGAGAAAATCAGCGCCACGTTTGAGCCGCCAAAGCCGCTGGAGTTACTCATCGCCACACGGGGTGCCTTGTCAGTCGGGCTAGTGAGAATGTCCACGCCTTCGCAGGCGGGATCCAGCTTTTGAATCTTCGCTGAAACCGGCATGAAGCCCTCCTTCAGGGCCAGACAGCAAATACCTGCCTCCAGCGCTCCCGCGAGGCAGAGTCCGTGACCGGTCAGCGCCTTGGTGCTGCTGACCTTAGGCCGCACATCACCGGTGAAGACGTTTTTAAGCGCATTCAGCTCAGCGAGGTCGCCTGCACTGGTCGCAGTGCCGTGCGCATTGATGTAATCGACCGCTACAGCTTCCAAACCAGCGTCTTGCAGTGCGTTGGTCATCGCCCGCGTCAGCCCGCTGCCACTCGGATCGGGTGCCACCACATCGTAGCCATCCGAGCCCTGGCCCCAGCCTGTGACCTCAGCGTAAACTGTGGCACCGCGTGCGGCAGCATGTTCGGCGTCTTCGAGCACCAGCGTCACCCCGCCACCGGTGGTGATGAAGCCATCGCGGCCTGCATCAAACGGACGCGGTGCCTGGGCGGGGTCACTCTGCGAGCTCAGCGCCCGCAGCGAAGCAAAGGGTAAAATCGTATGCAGCAGTTGGGCATCTTCCGCACCCACCACGAACATGGTCTTCTGCCGCCCCATCCGAATCATGTCACAGGCATGCCCCAAGGCATGCGAGGACGAGGCGCAAGCGCTGTTAAATGCAAGTGTCGCGCCTTTGATCTTGAACAATGCGGTGAGATTCAGATGCAACGAATTCGGCATGCCAGTGATGACCACCGGTGCCGAAGTACGCGCCGGCCCACGTTTGATCACCGAATCCATCGCCAGGTAGGTCATCCAAGGCGATCCAGCCGAGGCACAGTACAAACCGGTCTGTGGATCTGACACCTGGGCAGGTTCGAGTCTGGCATCAGCGATGGCCTCCTGCATGGAAGCATAGGCAAACACAGCATTCGGAACCATCGTGCGCAGTTGCGCGCGGTTTAGCTTCACATGCTCAGGGAAGGTCCAGTCGAGCGGATCAGGCGTGGGGAATTCAAATCCCTTCACCGTGCCAGCCAGCTTTACGCGGTCATTGGCCGCCGCCAGTTCTGGGACGAATTCGATGCCAGACCGACTTTCACGCAGGCTTTCAGTCACCGCAGCACGGTTGTTGCCGATGCTGGAAATAAATCCCAGCCCGGTGACGACCACCCGCTTCATGAGGCGCTCGCGCCGAATTTAGCACGGAGAAATTTCTTCAGATCGCCCAGGGTCGCGATGCCGCTCAGTTCTTCCGTCGCAATCGTGAGGCCGAGCACTTCCTCTGCCGTCATCACCACTTCGATCATGCCAAAGGAGTCCATGCCGATGTCCTCCATCAGTTTCATGTCATCCGTGACCGATGCCACGCCATCAGGCCGTGGATTGGCGGCATCCCGTGCCAGCACGCCGAGAATGATGGCATCCAGCTCGTCGAGGTTCTTCGTTTCTTCGAAGCGCAACGCGGCGGCCACCGTCTCCTCACTGCAACGTTTAAGGGATTTGGTGATTTCTTGTTTTCGGTCTTCGCTCACGGGCATGGCTGTGTTTAATCAATTATTGTGTTGGATCAACGCTTTTCCGCACTGAAGACGCCGTACCGCTGGACTCCCAGCACGTAGGCGAGCCAGTTGCGGAACAAAGTCAGCGCGAAAATACGGTTCAGATTCTGCGAACTGAACAGAAAACGGCGGTAATTCGTCTTCGTGACCAGCTCTTTCAGGCAGCAGAGCGGCCAGGAACGCCCAGATTTCGGGGTAAAACGGGTCAAGATCGCCGTAGTGGAAGGCAGCCCATCGATGAGCAGGCTATTTTCAGACGTTGGGGTCATGACTCAAAGAGAGCGCGGCTGCAAAATAGCCGCAGGGACGCGTTGGAGGGTGTTAAACGGGATCGTGAGCATGGCATAAAACGGTCCCATGCGTTTAACGACGAAGCCCCGGCAGCACAGGAGCTTTAAAATGACATCTCGCAGCATGCACCGCGCTCGGCCGCGCCAGGTGCCGAACCACATGCCCCATTCGGCCCGGGAAGTGGCAGTCTTGACCGCTTTGCGGCGGAAGTGGTCGTATGCGGGCAGCAGTGTCAAAGGATCGCCCTGGCACAGGATGGCGGCGAGGAACTCCGCATCCGCAAAGCCGGTGTTCATCCCCTGGCCACCGATCGGGCTCATCCCATGGGCTGCATCCCCGCAAAGGATGATGCGCCCATCATAGTAGCGGTCACAGTTGTAGCGCCGAGGCGTAAAGGCGCTTTCGTTGATCTGATCGGCGGCTGGAACGTCGATGCCGGTTCGCCCTCGAATCAGCCCGCTGAGGATTCCCGGCGGGGCAGGGTCGAGATGCGTTTCCGTCTGCACCACCCAGCGCCGCTGGCCACCAGGCAGCGGGAAAGACTCCACCGCACCCGTGGCCGTGAAAAACAGGTGCGCCTCATCACCAAACTGAGTGCGGTCAATGAAATCTCCCATGACAAAATGACAGCCATAGGTGTGAACCGGTGCCCTCATACCGATCAACTCGCGCACACGGCTGCGGCTCCCGTCACACGCGATCACAAACCGCGCGGTGAGCACGCGCTCCCCGGCCTGCACAGTACAGTGATCCTCAAACTGCCTGACAACGCTGACTTCGCAGCCTACTTCCAGGTACTCCTGCCCCAGATGCTTTTGCAATAGCGCGATGGTCGTCACCTGCGGCAGCGAAAGTATGAAGCGATTCACATCCGGAATCTCACGAAAAGAAACACAGCCAAGTTTTCCAGACTGACCATACACAAAGCAGTCACGCACCTTGACTCCGGCGGCGATGAAGTCGGCCGCCAGTCCCAGTTTGTCGAGGATCTGCAAGGACGGCGGCGTGATGCCAATCGCCGCCGAATGCGTCAGCGGTTCCACCCGCCGCTCCAGCACGCGGAAGCGCAATCCCTGCTGTTTCAGCAAACACGCCAGCAGCAGACCCACCGGCCCGCCACCCACGATGATCACATCGTAGTCAGGAGCATCCACCGGACTGTCGGCGCACGATTTCATGCCATAGCGGGTGCCTGTGTGGCGGACAGCGCTTTCTTGGCCGTCGAGATCGCCGCGCCGCAACGTTCCAGCACCGCTGTTTCCACCGTGAGCCCCGGACCAAAGGCAATGGCGCAGGTCATGGCACGCTCCGTTTCCGCTTCTTCGAGGAAGCCTTTCAGGACAAACATCACCGTCGGGCTGCTCATGTTGCCGTAGTCGCGCAGGACACTGCGGGCCATATCCAGCGCATTGACCGGCAGGGCGAGCTGCTCTTCGATTTGTTCCAGAATCGCACGCCCACCGGGGTGTACCGCCCACTCGTCGATGTCCGCCAGCGCGAGGCCGCGTTTGTCGAGGATGCCACTGATCATCTCGCGAATGTTGCTGCCGATAAGCTCCGGCACATAAGCCGAGAGCACCATGTTGAAACCATGGTCGCCGATGTCCCAGGCCATGTGCGCCTCGCTCGAAGGCACCAGCGCCGATTGAAATCCATGCACCCGGTAAAAGGCCCGGTCAAGCGCCGGTTCGCGGGCGCTCACGATCGCCGCCGCCGCACCGTCGGCGAACAGCGCATTGGCCACGATGCTCTCCGGTTTGTCACTGACCTGCAGGTGCAGGGAGCAAAGCTCCAGGCACATCACCAGCACCACAGCCTGCGGATTGGCCTCACAAAACTGGGCGGCCATGCGCAGCGCGGGAAAGGCGGCATAGCAGCCCATGAACCCCACGGTGTAGCGCTCCACATTTTCATTGAGGCCCAGCTCACGGATGAGGTGGTAGTCCGGCCCCGGATTGGCGAAGCCGGTGCAGGAGGCAAACACCACATGGGTGATGTCGCCCTTCGCAAACTGCGGACACTCCGCCAGCGTCTTGCGCGCCAGCTTCACCGCAAGTGCGCGTGCCGCTTTGGCATACAGGGCATTGCGCTGACCGGTACTCGGCGAGTTCATCGAACCATCCGGCAATGTATGAAACAGCCCGCCGTCGTCCTTCAGGAAGTCGCCGCAGGCACTGTAACGCGTCTCGATGCCGGTACGCTCGTAGATCATTTCGATCAGTCGTTTGGCGCGCGGCTCGGACACCCAGCTCTTCATGCGATCACGCGTGAACTCATTGCTGTAGATGAAGTCCGGCGTCTCGGTGGCGATGTGATGGATGAAGGCAGGCATGTATCAGGAAGGATTGCGTTTCAGGGAGACGGCGGCATGCACCTTGATCGTATCGCCCACTTTGATGAAAAGCAGCATCGAAGGGACCTTGATGCCACTCTTTTTGAGCGAGAGATCGAAATCCAGATCAAAGGTGGCCTTGTCACCCCGATGCTGCCAGTTGCTGATCTTGCCCATAATCGTCTGCGTTTTACCCAGCAGTGTGAGCTTTAGGGGCAGCGTGGAGGGTGTCGCATCGCCCTGACGAATAGCGGAAAAGGGGGTGTCAATGACCCCCGTAATGAGCGGATAGGCAGTCGCCTGCATAGACTCGCGCATCTTGACATCACGATCCGCCTCAGCGGTGTCCATTTTTGCGACTTCGACCCTCACGGTCGCCTCCACCCGCGTGGGATTTCCGGCGGCATCCGTCGTCACCGTGGTGGCAAACGGTTTCGCCGCCACCTTGCCCCCCCAGCTATTGATCGTGGAGGTGCCATTGAAAGAGATTTGGCTGGTGCCAGACCAGTTCGAGGTATCGGCCAGTGCGGAGACGGCCATGAGACAAAACAAGCAGAGAAATTTTTTCATAAACAAGACGTGATAGTGGGAAGGAGGGAAGCCAAGCTACGATTGACAAGTGACAGGTTAAAAGGTCCGAAGGCATGCAAAGACAGCGTATTTCTTAGCCAGACTCGGACAGGCTTCATTTTGACTCAGGGCAAGCAGCCACCCCGCCTGAGCTCTACGTTGGTGGGACACGGCTGAGATACCGCAGACATCCCATCCAGGCATCAAATCAACATCCGCAGCGTAGCAATCTCCCGCAGCACCACACCTCGGCTGTCATGGAAATCCCGGCGCGCCGCTTTGAAAACCACCTTCAGCGACACGCGCGCCTGTCGGTCATCCAAATGCACCGCCTCCGCGCTGTCGTTGATGAAACGCTTCGCCTCATCACCCGGATTCGTCAGCGTGCCCGTCACCTGGTTGGTGGTCAGGCTGTGGTCTCCCTCCGCAGCAGGACGGCAGAAACTCA
>Ga0214188_100414_pt1 | contig 11070 bp, 6 predicted proteins | sample TroBogEpilimnion_5_FD_153026 | JGI IMG/M metagenome (GOLD analysis project Ga0214188, IMG submission 153026) | Freshwater microbial communities from Trout Bog Lake, WI - 01JUL2008 epilimnion | ecosystem: Environmental > Aquatic > Freshwater > Lake > Epilimnion/Euphotic zone | place: Trout Bog...
CCGGCCAGACGGTGAGATCGGTGGAGGTCTTGCCGTCTTTGGCGGTGCCATACATTCGGGTGAACTGATCCAGCCGCTGATAGGTTTGCTCCGCAAGCCTACCGCTCGCAGCATCCACCAGCGCCACGTTGGGCTGCACCAGGACGGTGCGCACGGTGATGCTGTCCGGCTCTTTCTCCGTGAGTTTCAGCATCCCATAGCCCGCCGTGCTAAGCATGAGGATCAGCGCCACAGTGAAGTCCAGGCGGGTCTTGCACGTCCCTTCCCCGCGAAAGGAGAGGATGAGCCGGGTCAGTGTGTTCCAGGCGGTGCATGCCACAAAGACTGGAAGGAAGGACAGGCCGAAAACGCCCACCAGATCGGCTGCCTGCACGAGCGGTAAATTGCGGTGCATCGCCACTCCAAGACCGTTCCAACCAAAGCCGGTGAAAACCGTGGTGCTGCGCAGCCACTCGCACGCGACCCATGCCGCCGCAGCGAGAAATGAGCAGGTCAGGGAATGCAGCGTGCTCGGCCACCATGCGTCCTTGGTCAGCGTTTTCACGTTGGGGCGTGCAAAGCGATGCGTGAACCAGGCCCACAGGCCGAAGTAAACCGCGCAGTAGCCTGCTAGGCCGAGCAGCGCGCCCCATCCGGTCAGCTCAGGCAGCAGCCCTGACCAGGAGTTATCATAGGCGTTGCCAAGTCTGACTCGTGCCGAATGATGAACCCACTTCAGATTCACCAGGAAGAAGGCTAAGCCTGCAAGATAGCCACGCCAGAACGGGCGCACTTTGATGCCTTCGGCATCCTTCCACGGCCACAAGACAGCAAGCAGAGGCAGGAGCCAGAGCCAGACCGCGAGATCGGAATTCCAACCTGGAAAGGCAAACGTCAAAAGGATTCCGCTAAGCAGCGGGGCGAAGAGCATGAAGAGGCGCAGGCGTTTGGAAGCAGTCACGGGGCGGGATCATGCCGTCGCCAGCCGAAAAGCCAAACGCACATTCCGTCAATTTCAGCGTGTCCGATTCCTCCCAAAAGTTGTCCGCACAGCAGACTGGTCAAACGACGTTTATTAAGGCGATAATCCAACCCACTAACCATGAAAGCGATCCTGCTCACTCTCTTCACCGCCGTTTTAGCCCACGCTGCGCCCACCGGCCCCATCCGCGTGCTGTATCTGGATGCCGAGGGCAAGGAGCAATCCGCCGTTGGTCCACTGCATGAAGCCATGCGTGATCTGGGCCGCGATGCGATCTGGTTTGATTATGCGAAAGAGGAACTACCCGCCGGGAGCTATGACCTCATCGTTAAACCCGGCAGCGATTTGAGCCGCGACGCGATTCTCTCCAAACTCAGCGCTGAGCGCAAAGCCAGCTATGAAGCCTTCTTGCAGCAACGCGATGCCGAGGAGCGCAAAAAACACCCGCAAGTGGCCAATTATGAAAAGCGCCCGGAACCGCTGACACTGCAACTGCCCATGAGTGTGAAGGGCAGCATGGAGCGCACGCAGGTGCCAGCGGACTGCGAATTGAAGCTCTTCGCCAGCGAGCCAGACATCGCCAAACCCATCGCCTTTGCATGGGATGAGCGCGGTCGCTGCTGGGTCGTGGAGACCCGCGACTACCCGCATGGCGTGAACGACAACGGCGAAGGCCAGGACAGCGTGAAAATCTGCGAGGACACTGATGGTGATGGCAAGGCGGACAAATTCACCGTCTTCGCCGACAAGCTCAATCTGCCCACGGGCATCGTGTTTGCCCGCAAAGGCATCATCGTGGCCGCGCCGCCGAAGTTCATCTACCTCGAAGACACCAACGGCGATGACAAAGCCGATGTGCGTGAAACCGTGATCGACTGCTGGGGCATCCGCGACACGCATGCGCAGGCCAGCAATCTGCACTACGGCTTCGACAACTGGCTCTACGGCTGCGTCGGTTACAGCGGCATCGAAGGCTATGTGGGCGGCAAGAAGCATCAGTTCGCCATGGGTACGTATCGCTTCAAGGCGGACGGTAGCGCCATCGAGTTCCTGCATCAGTTCACCAACAACTCCTGGGCGCACAGCACCAATGCCGCAGGCGATCAGTTCGGCGGCACCGCCAACGGCGCGCCCATTTTCTTTGGCGGCATCCCCGCGACGGCCTACCCCGAAGGCTCACGCGGTATGACAGCGAAGAAGATCAACATCGTCGAAGCCTGCCACACCATCACGCCGAACTTCCGCCAGGTGGATGTCTTCGGCGGCTACACCGCAGCGGCTGGCAGCAGCTTTATCTATAGCGACAACCTGCCGAAGCGCTTCCAGGGCAAGGCCATGGTCTGCGAGCCGACGATGAAGGTCGTCGCCCTCTTCGATGTGCAACCCGAAGGCGCAGGCTGGAAGGCGCTGGACTTCATGAACATCTACGCCAGCAGCGATGAGTGGAACTCCCCGGTCTATGCCGAAGTCGGCCCCGACGGTGCGGTGTGGGTGGCTGATTTCCAAAACTTCATCATCCAACACAACCCCACCCCCAGCAAAGAACGCGGCGGCTTCGTGGCCACGACGGGCAAAGGCGGCGCGCATGAGAATGATCTGCGGGATCACAGCCGGGGGAGAATTTATCGCGTCGTGGCCAAAGGCACGAGTCCCAAGGCGGAGAAACCCGCTTTGACCGCCAGCACGCAGTATGCACGACTCACCGCGCAGCGCCAAATGGTCGAGATTAGCGAAAGCGTGAATGTAACGCACGCCGACCGTGGACTGCAACGCACGGTGGTCGATGCGAGTGACAGCACGGCTGCCATTCATGCGCTGTGGGCACTGCAAGGCCTCGGCTTGCTGGATGAAGCCACGCACAAGGCTGCGCTGCTCTCCAAAGACGCCAAGCTGCGCCGCAATGCCGTTCGCGCTCTCGGCAGCGATGCCAAGGCGCAGTCGCTACTCTTTGGTGCCGGTGTCATCAGCGATCCCGATTTGCACACGCGCCTCGCGGCTTTCGTGAAGCTCGCAGACTTCCCCACCACGCCGGAGATCCAGACACTGGTGAAAAAGCTGGCCGCTGATCCGGTGGTGAAAAATGACGAATGGCTGGCCGAAGCCGCGAAGATGCTGGGCAAGAAGCACAAGGCGCTGAACTACAAGGAAGGTCCGAACCTGCTGCCGAACGCTGGTTTTGAAGAAGTGGCGGAAGGTGCCAAAACGCCCACCAGCTGGACGCAGCGCAACTACGGCACAAAGCCCGGCAATGCCGGAGCCGAGTGGAGCATCACCACCGACGAGAAGATGGTCCACAGCGGCAAGCAGGCTTTCCGCGTCATCACCCGCGATGATGCCGACACCAGTTGCTTTGCCGATGTGGCGCTGAAGCCCAACACCGAATACAAGCTCAGTGCCTGGATCAAGACCCACGGCTTCCGTGGCAAGGCCAGCCTCAACGACCACATCGGCCGCGCTGAAACCTCGACGGTCAAGCGCACGCAAGACTGGACGGAAGTCGAAGTGACCTTCAACAGCCGAGCACGCGACAAGGCGAGCATCAACCTCCTCCACGTGGGCAAAGGCGACACTTACTATGACGATGTCCGACTGGTGGAACTGATCCCCGAAATCGAAGACGATGAATCCAAGCTCGTCGGTGATGTGAAGCGCGGAGAAAAAATCTTCTGGGAGCACCCCGTGGCTGCCTGCAAAAACTGCCACATGCTCAAAGGCCAGGGCAGCGCCGTCGGCCCTGCGCTGGATGGCGTCGCCACACGCAAAGACGCCGCCTACATTCTCGAAAGCTTGGTCAATCCGAACGCCAAGCTCGCCGAAGGCTACACCGCCACGCCGATCTCCCCCATGCCGCCGATGAACCTCATCTTAAAGCCCCAGGAGTTCGCCGATGTGAAGGCGTTCATCATGAGCCTGAAGTGAGGCAGGTGGGGGCTGGAGCACAGCCCACGCGAGCGCGAAGCGTTTTCCCCCATCCCTCACCGAACTGCCGCTGTCGTTTTTCCGCCTGTAGCGGCCATGTGCGCGAGGGAGGCGGAACGGTGTTTGGCAGCTAGATCGGTCATGCCCAGGTGCTCATAGAGATCCGCTAGCAGAATGTGGGCTGCGCTTTTGTCGCGGGCATTGGGCAGGGCACGTTCGATGTCGCCCACGGCTTCTTTGAATCGGCCCATTTTGGCATACACATGCCCGCGGGTGTCTAGGAAGAAGGGATTATCGGGTTCTTGGCGAATCAGATCATTGATGATCGCGAGGGCTTTTTCCAGTTCCGCAGGGTCCTTGGAAACCTCAGCCATGGCCATGGCTAGATTGTTGCCAATCACCTTGAAGCCTGGGTTGAGTGAGCACGCGAGTTCAAAGTGCGATTTCGCCGATTCGCGATTACCCTGCTTCCAGTCTTGCACGCCCAGGTAGTAGTGCAGAAACGAGGTGGCGATGCCGCCATTGCCGAGAATCCGTTCCACATAGCGCTGGCGGTCAGCGGCGGTGGTGGTGGTGAGGTCTTCGCAGTCTCCGAGAAAGGCCATGATCAGATCCTGACTCTCGGGACTGACTTGCATCCCCTGCTCCAGCAGCCTAAGCACTTCCATGCGGTCGCTGGATGGCTGCTCCTTCAGGTGCCTTCTCCAGGATAAATAGAGGCCGCCGATGAGATGGCGTTCCTCGCGTGTGGGTTGGCCGTGGATAGAGCCAAGCATCCACTGCACGGCCTCCTCAAACTTGCGCTGCAGACTGAGGCTGATGGCGATCGAAAAGCGCACTTCGGTGCCATTGGCAGTGGCTACTTTCGTCATGGCGCGCAGGGCTTGCTCGGCCTGCTGGGCAAATTGGACTGCGGCCTCCTCGTGGCCGGAAAACTGCAGCGCGGTGGCTTTCATCAGCAGGAGATCGGGACGCTTCTCCAGCGCCATCTTGTCCAGATGCGCCAGCGCCGCCTGCCAGCGCCGTTGTCCAGCCGCAAAGCGTGCGGCAAGTTCCAGTGCGTCCTGATCCGATGGATCGCTCAGCAGGGCATGGTGGATGTGCTCCTGCGCTGCCGCGACTGCCGGGGGCTTCTGCGCTAGCAAAATGGTGGCCTGAGCGACGTGCGCCGCAGCGTAGCCGGGGCGCTCGATGGGAGCGATGCGGGAAAGCAGGCGCAGCGAGTCGGACTCCCGCCCCATGCCGCGCAGCGCTTTAGCTTCGATCAGGATGGCCTTGGAATTCTGCTCACCATCCTGCATCACGCGCATGGCTGCCAGCCTTGCTTCAGCAAAGTGGCCCTGGTCCAGCAAGCTCTGTGCCTGGCGTTCCAACTGGTTCAAATGCTCGCGACTGGAATCTTCATGCGAATTGACCACCATGAAGACGAGCAGGATCAGGGTGAAACAGGCTGGCAATCCCAGCAGGCCGTCCACTGGGCGGCGTTCGTCCAGCAGGGCGTTGAGGCGAAAACGGTTGGCTTGGAAGAAGTGTTCGGTCATTCGCTTTCCTTTCCAGAAGTGGGGCTGTGGTTCACCAGGGTTTGGGCTAGGCGGCTGCGTGCCTCCGTGAGCAGTTCAGTCATCGCACTCTGGGCACGGGCATCGTTGCTTGGCTCCACGGACATGATCTGCAGCACGTAGGTGCTCGGAACCGGCCCTGGGTTGGACCAGCGAGCGAGCAGTCGGTCTGCCAGCCGATCCAGCGGCTTTTCACTGGCGAATGCCTGAGCTGTGCCGTGCTCATCCAGCACACTGAGCCAAAGCTGCGCGCGGGCCAGTTCGGTAGGCTGGTTCATCTCCAAAAATCGCACGGTATTCTGCGTGTCTCCAGGCAAGGGACTGTCCACCTGCTGCTGAAACTGCCAGCCCTGGCCCGAGTAGCAGAGCCTGGTATCATGAAAACCAGTGAAAGGGTAATTGACCGCCACAAAGGCCTCCTGCGCGCCTTTGCGGTAGCGCCACACTTGATTGCGCACACCCAGCTTGCCGATCATCGAGTCTTCCACGGGTTGGTCCCCTTCCCGCACCCAGCCTGCCAGTTCTCCAGGCAGTTGGAAAGCGTCCGTCTCCGCAAGGCCCTTGGCACCAGCAGTATTGTTATGGGGGCGGGCGAGTGCCAAAAGTTCAGGTCCAAGCAACAGCGTCAGACCTATCGCCGCCACGCCCAGGCTAAAGCCACCGATCAACCGACTCGGCGGAGCAGGCACCACCGGTGCCGCGAAGGTAGCGACGTGTGCTTTGCTGGAGGTGCTGTTAAAGATGAAATGCCAGCCGTGGTCGGCGCTCCAAACCAGCAGCAGGTCCAGCATGAAGAACAGCACGCCCACCGCTTCATGCGTCGCGCCTTGGTCCAGCTCCAACTTCCAGTAGTGCAAACCGCCGATCACCAAGCAGATGCGCAGGACGTTTGATGCCACGGAAATAAGGCCCGCCGTCACCACGAGCGACAGCGCATGGATCCAGGATCGCTGGTTGAAACAACTGAGGATCACCGCCACGCAGATGGCCACCAGCAGAGTGTTCGTGCCACTGCAGGCGTCATCCACAAAGAAGCGCTTCTCCGCAGTAGCCACGATAGTTCCCTGCACCACATGCAGCACCTGCATGGCATCCAGCCAGCCCTGACTGAGCCGTGCCGCAAGTCCCGCCAGCAGTTGATGCACCTGCTGGTCCAGCATCAGCGGCGGCGGCACAAAGAACAATGCCAGCACTGGCAGCGACCACGCAGGAGCCTCATGGCCTGCGGGTTTACCTTTGGCCACCGCTACGGCTGCTGAACTCACCATGCATGCCAGACCTGCCATGAAGGGGGAGATCAGGATGAACGAAGCGAGCGCCAGCAGCAGATGCACAGTGACCAGCCAGTGAAACGCAGAGCGATGCTGCGGAAGCAGTACCGAGCGGAGCATCCCATCCCGTTTGGCCAACCAAAACCACGCCACCAGTGGCAGCGGGAAGAAATGATAGGCCGGATGCCGCACCCCGATCTCTTGCAGCGCAAACAACAGGCAGACCATCGAGGTGGCAAAGAGCAACCCCAGCGAACTGCTTTTGATTGGATTTCGGGTGTTCAAGAGAGCGGAGGGTGGGAGGTGGATGAATCAGCTCAAGCCAGTGCGGCGGCGGCAACCGGAGGGGGCATGCGGCGCTTGAAGGCAAATCCAGCCAAGCCCAAGAGGCCACCAAAGCCCAGCAGCACGGCAGGCGGCTCCGGCACTGGTGCGATAGGGGGCGCGGCATCATACGTGTAGGTCACATGCAGATTGCCCGTCGTCGAGCCGGTGATGCTTGTGAGCCAAGATGTGGTGATGCCTGATCCCGTGGCAGTGGGCGTGGCCCCAAACGTGTTGGTCAGGTACAGCGGCACCGTGCCAGTGCCCTTGTACGCGTTGAAATTCGCGTCCGCAGAGGTGTAATTGTCGGTTTCGGTGAAGGGATTGAACGTGATGCTGCCGACGCTGTAGGTCTGGCCGTGGGTCAGCGTCACGTGCCCACCCGAAGGCGTCACATTTTTGCCATTGAACACATCCGCCACCAAAGTGCCATCCGTGCCGGTCGAAGGCACATAGCCTTCCACCGTGTTGGAGAAGGCGATCCTGCTGATGGTCACTGTGCCAGTGTTCTCATTGGTGATGAACGCCGAAGTGATGCTGTTGTTCACCGTCCAGTCCAGCTCGACTCCCGTCAGGGTGCCCAGAGCGGTATTGAACTGGTTGAAATAGAACTGGCTGCCACCGTTGATGGAGCCGAAATCTACCGTTTGAGTGATGACATTAGCCCGGCTGGTGAGGGCGGTTGCGAAGACGAGCGTGACCAGAGTGGTGATTATTTTCATAACAACCATACAATCGACACAAAGACAAAAGACACAAACCACGATTGGTAAGTGATTCCTTATGGAATGAATAGGGTAAGGTCTGTGAAAGCAGCACCAGTTTCAAGCATGCTAAACGCCCCCGTTTTCCCCAGTGAATGCCCCTTTGGAGCGCAATCATTTCATGCCCAGCCAAACGGGTTTTATATCCTGTCCAGACTTTGATGAAAGCCAGTATAGTCTGCGCCAACACTTTACGATTGGTTAAAGATCTGGGCAGGTATACCTCGTCCTAGTTCTACTTTGGTAAGTCATGGCGGGCATTCAAAAACGTCATCGAGAGCTCAGATCGGCCGTTGATTGCTTACGCGTTCACTCTGGCTTCTGCAGTCTTGCAGCAGGCTATCCAAACAGCCCCATGACCGGCTTGCCAGTGGAAAACGGCGGACGGGAGAGTCCGGTGTTCATGGTGAGATCGTTCAAGGGCACGCCCAAGGCATGGAGCACGGTGGCGTGGAGATCCTGGACGGTGACGGGATCGCTCACGGGAGCTGAGGCGGTCTTGTCGGACTCGCCGTAAACTGCGCCGCCGCGAATGCCGCAACCGGCGACGATGGCGGAGAAACATTTGGGCCAGTGCTGGCGTCCGGGTGGCCCCTGCGTGAGGATGATGGGCGTGCGGCCGAATTCGCCGACGGCAACGACCAGTGTGTCTTCGAGCAGGCCGCGTTGCTTGAGATCGGTGAGTAGCGCGGAGAGCGCCTGATCGAGGCGCGGCAGGCAGAAATTCATGCCATAGGAACCACCACCGAAGGCGTTGCCCATGCCCATGTTGCCGCCATGCATGTCCCAGCTCGAGCTGGGCGGGCCGCCGCCTTTTTCGTTTGGCGCGGCACCGACCCAGCCATTGACGGTGATGAAGCGTACTCCAGCCTCGACCATGCGCCGGGCGAGTAGGAGATTCTGGCCGAGCGGGTGCATGCCATAGCGTTCGCGCACGGCCAGCGGCTCGCTCTTCAAATCAAAAGCCTGCCTGCCTTCTGGGCGGGTCATGGAGTCGTAGGCCTTCTCGCGGAGTTCGTCCCAGTCCTTGCCCTGCGGATTCTCCGCGAGGAGCTTGGATTCCAGATCGGCTAGCAGCTTGCGCCGTTCCCACAGACGTGCGGGATTGCCCATGTCATAGATCTCCGGCGGCGTGAAATTCGGCATCGCGGGATGGTTATTCTCGGAGCCGATGAACACGGGCGCGTGCGCAGAGCCCAAGTACCCGCCCGAGCCGATATTCGGCGCGCAGAAGACGGGCTGCCCCACGCATTTGATGAGCCAGGCGTTGGAGACGAGGTTCTCCTCACTCGGCAGGTGCTTGGCCACCACGGAGCCGAGATAGGGAAGGCCGTCGGGCTCGCCCTGCTTCACGCGCTCGATCAACTGCCCGCTGAGCAGGTTGTGCATGGCGTCGAAGTGATTGTTAATCGGCCCTGGGTGCGTCATCGAGCGGATGAGGCAGAACTGATCGGTCACCTTCGCGAGCATGGGGTGCAGCTCGCTCAAATGCATGCCCGGCACCTTGGTGCGGATGGGTTTATAAGGGCCGCGGATCTCAGACGGCGCGTCCGGCTTGAGATCCCAGGTATCGAGCTGGCTCGGGCCACCGCAGAGCAGCAGAAAGATGCAGCGCTTCTTCGAAGCCACCGCTTTGCCAGCGTCGTCCAGTTTGTCCTTCCCGACGACCAGTCCTGGAATAGCGAGGTTCAGAGCACCGATACCACCGGCTTGAAGGAACCGGCGGCGCGAGGTCGGGAGGATATTCATAAACAGTGGCTGTTAGAGGCAGATAGAATGTTGCCATAGACAACATGCCCCGTGCAGACCCCGGGACTGGATCATTACGGCACCACGCGCCGAGATTTCTCATCGCCGGCATGAATGGCCAAAGATGAAACTTGGCGCTGCCAGTACAGAAGCCCCCGCTACTTCTTATCCTGCCGGAACGCGAGGCATTCGTACAGCACGCGGTCGGGCTGGTAGGTGGAGGTGGTGCGGAGGAGGAGGTGGATGCCTTGGTGCTCGCTATGGCCGTGCTGGGCGAGGTCGTCCTTCAAGGCTTCGTGGGATTCGAGGATTTCGACGAGTTCGCGGTCCTGACCTAGCACGATGGGCTTGCCTGAGGGGAGGCAGAGGATGCTGAGGGCGCTGGCGGTGCGCAGGAGGTCGGCAGGAAGTGCGGTGCCTGCATCGGCGATGTTGGCGTGCTTCTCTTCGAGCTTAATCATGCGCGCCCGCACTTCGGGCGTCATGGCTTCGAGCGCGAGATTGACGGCATCCAGCAGGCGGTGCCGCACCTCGGTGAGGTCGGCCATGCCAGTGAGGTTTTGCAGATCGCTCTGCGTCTGGATGGCTTTGGCGAGTGCGGAGATTTCCTTGAGGTACGCGTTCTTTTGGAGATCGGGCACGAAGTACATCACCAGCAAATGCACAGGCGCGGTGTCGGGAGCGCCGTAGTCGATACCCTTCTGGCTCCAGCCAACGGAGCAGACCAGCTCGCCGAGATGTCCGCTGCGTGCGTGCGGGCAGGCCCAGCCTTTGCCGATGGCCGTGTTGTGCGCCTGCTCGCGGGAGAGCACGCTTTCGATGATGCCGCCATCCACGCCGATGTCGGGAATCGCTTCGATGAGCGTGGCGAGGTATTCCAGCGATTTGGTCTTGTCGGTGTCCGGCAATTCGATGAGCCGTCCTTGCTGAAGTGCGGTGAGCAGGCTTTTCATAATCAGTCAGTACCAAATTTGCCGATGAACCAGCGCTTCACGTTGTGTGTGATCACCGCGTAGCAGAGCAGGAAGCCGAGAATCCACCACCAGTAGCTCAGCGGCAGCGGCACTAGCTCGAAGTAGGCCCCCACTGGCAGATAGGGCAGCGCTGCGCCAGCGATCATCACGAGCGCGGTGGTGAAGAGCATGAACGGGCTGGCCATGCTCTGGATAAACGGAATGCGATTGGTGCGGATGATGTGGACGATGAGTGTCTGCGTGAGAATGGACTCGACGAACCAGCCGGTGTGGAAGAGCTTCTCGTAATACTCTTTGTCCGCTGCCGAGGTTCCCTCTTGGGCAAAGTGATGGCAGTTGAAGAAGTACAACATGAGGAAAAACGTGGCGTAGTCGAAGATGGAACTCATGGGACCGATCCAGATCATGAAGCGGCGGATGTTTTCGATGTTCCACTTGCGCGGTGTTTTGAGGTATTCCTCATCCACATTGTCTGCGGGAATGCCGACCTGCGAGGCATCGTAGAGCAGGTTGTTCAGCAGCACCTGAATGGGGGCCATGGGCAGGAAA
>Ga0214188_100428_pt1 | contig 10898 bp, 14 predicted proteins | sample TroBogEpilimnion_5_FD_153026 | JGI IMG/M metagenome (GOLD analysis project Ga0214188, IMG submission 153026) | Freshwater microbial communities from Trout Bog Lake, WI - 01JUL2008 epilimnion | ecosystem: Environmental > Aquatic > Freshwater > Lake > Epilimnion/Euphotic zone | place: Trout Bog...
TGACCGCCTCACGCGCATAGCCCTCATGCCGTTTACCGACGGTAACGCTGTCCACATTGTAAGGCCCGCCAATCACCCGGTATCCAGGCGCCAAAGCCTCCACACCCGCGATCCTATCCGCCGAGATTGCTTTCATGTTCATGCCGCCTCCTTCTGCGTACGTTGTTCAAGCTTCAGCTTGTCCGGACTCTTGGGTTTGGGAAATACCGCGATCCCCAGTTGCGCCATCGGCAGATCCTGGAGATGAAAATACGCGCTCGTCCCATGGTGCAGCGCATTTAGCACAGCCTTCAGTGACGACTTCGCTTCGATCTTCTTATCCTGGCAAACTCGAAGAGTGCCCGTAACGATGGTGACGAGGAAAGTCATACCGCATACCCTCCATGCTCAGGTTTGTACCCCGCAGCCAGTGCCTGGTAGTTCAGGCCACACCGCGCCATGTGCTGCACCAGTGTATTAAGCAAACCCAGGTTTCGCTCAAACTTCGCATGCTCCGCCTGGTAAGACTGCCACACCTGGCACATCTCCGCCTCCTCATCCGAGACATCGCAGCGGTCGCGCACATTCCCCAGACACTTCATCACGCCCGTGAGCCGCACCTCCACGCCCGTCAAAGCCTCACCATAATCTTCGACTGATAAATTGTCCTGGGCGCGCAAGACCACCGCCCTTGCGTCCCACAGCTCCACCAGGCATGAGTTCAGAATCCGCGCCAGATCCGCCCGCGCCATCCCAATCAACGGCACCGCCAGCGGGTCCCCCGTACGTTGTTCACGGTTCACCGTGTCTGGATCTGGAAAAGCCTCCGCCGCCGCATCAATCTCAAACCAACCCACCGCCCCTTCCTCATCCTGCGCTCTCAGCGTGCGAAACGCCAAAAAACCCACCGCCACCGTCCCCAGCGCCAGCAGCCCAATCACGAGCCCCTTCTGCCACTCCTCCAGCACCGGCCCCTCCCCGCGCATCTCACAGCCACTCAGCAGCCACGCCACAAGCAGCGCCGCCAGCACCCACAGCGCCTTCTGCCACCACGCCCGCGACCGCTCACATCTCACGATCCCCGTTGTGAAGAATTGCTCTCTCATGACTTCGAGCCCTCCCCGGTTTGGATTGCCAGGTAAGCGGGATCGGACTGCACCACGAAGACCGCAGGCACTTGCTGCACCGGCGTGCGCAGCATCGACGCCGCCACACTCAGGTTTTTGCGGTCATTCAGACTCAGATTTACGATTGGTTGTTTGGTCGTCTTCATCTTCACTTTCAGTTGTTCCTACCCGGCCCCACTGCCCCCGCTCGCGCGGTCCGTGGTTCAGAAAGTTCGTTGTTCACGCTTCAGCGTGTCTGGCCGCAGCCCCCAGCGTCATCCGCGCCAGCTTCCCGTAGTGCCGCGCACTGCGCAGCTGCACCCGGCGGGCGGTGCCGTAGCTGCTTTGTGCAGCCGCCAAGCACTCGCGGGCCAAAGCCGCGTAACCCTCAAATTGATTGCGCCAGGCCACGCCTGGCTTGCGCACAAAATCGGGGAAGGTGGGCAGGTTCATAAAGTTCCCAAATTCACGCCGCCTTCTGTTCCATCGCCGCCGCAGCCAGCACGCGCTCGGCAGGCAGCAGCAGGATCTTCTTCAGCAGTTGGTTGAGAGGGATGCCCTGGCGCAGCGCTTCACGGCTAAGCGCGGCTTTGCGCTCTTCGGGGATCTCTAGCTCTTCGAGGATGGTTGTTTTCGCTTTCATGTTTCGTGATTCATTATTTCACGAAAATTGATACGCGCAAGCATGAATTTGACTTTTTGTGAAATAAAGATTAAACCTCCGCCCATGACCCCCGAAGACGTAGATCAATGGCTCCTCTCAATCGAACGCGACCGTTCCTGGCTCGCCGACAAACTCGGCATCAAAATGGGCACGCTGTACAACGGCTTTTCCAAAGGCTTCACCCCACGCACCATCAAAGGCATCCGTGACCTCATGGAGGAAGCCGCAAACAGCAGCAACGGCGAATTCGAAGTCACTTTCACAGCCCGCGAATTCGAGCGCATCGAAGAGGCCCGCAAGCTGCTCGGCATTGCCACGCGCAAACTCTACTACGAAGAGGCCATCACAGAATACACGAGCCAGATCCTCGCCCGCGAAGCTCAGGAAAGTCAAACGGACACCGCTCAGAACATCTCTTACTTCCCCAGTGCCCAGCCGTCAAGTGGCGCCACCGAAGATCCCACCGCCTACGACTCCTCATCTGGCAAGCGTCCCCGCAAAATCGAGGACAAAAACAAGGACGGCACCAACGACTAGCCCCAACCAACATCATCGACGCCCGCAACCTTTTCACCGCATGAATCCCACACCTGAATCCCACACCTTTCACACCTGGAAATTTACGCCCACTAAAGCCCGACGAAGTCATTCTGCCAGACGACTTGGAATGGGTCCAGGAAATTGCAGTGACAGTGGGACCGCAAGGTCCCACACCAAGCCAAACTGAAGAAGCGCGCAGCCTATTAAAAAACGGCAAGTGATGGAAAATGCGGCGTGTGAATAAATGGCATATAGGCCTCAAGGTCGAAGACACACAAACCGGCCCTTATGCACCAATTAGCGCCTGGAGAAAAACCACCATCACCGAAGGTTAAAACATCCACCCAGCAACTTTCTTCAAGCCGCTCAATGAGCGGCTTTTTTCATGCGCACGTCGATCTTCCTGACTCTGTCCAAAGTGTCTATAAAAGCAGCCACATCGTCAGAGATTTCACGCGTTGCCGCTTTCAGGATAAGATCATCAAACTTTTTGATCTCCCAAACATCGTCACCTTCGTAGTGGACAGCGTAGATGGAGAAAATGCGGCCGCCCATTGCATTCACATGCCTCAAATTCATCGAACGCCAAGTCTGCTCATGCCAGCGAACGGGGGTTGATACCTCAGTTATCTCAGCATCTGGGTCCGCAAAATTCTTGGCTACATAATCACGTAACGAGACAATCTGAGGATCATTCTTCGCATCGTGATCCACTTTGCTCTTGAAACTGTTCACTGTGCTGAAACTCAGGACAGCTAACAGAGCAATTGCTCCGAACGCCAGCATGTATTTTTGATCACGGCTCAACATACCCACGACTTCAGCACAGCGGCTCTTCATCGTCAACCCTAGTCCTACCAGGTCGACACGTGTCGACCCTCACGGCACCGCCGCCCAGAACTCCCGCGCCTCGGCGGCCGTCTTCAGCGCCCGGTAGTGCCTATGCAGCATCGCCGCACTCTCGTGGCCCATCTGCGCCTGCAGCTTCGCTTCGTCCTGGTGCATCGCATAATGCATCGAGGCATAGGTGTGCCTCAGCGCATTGTGCGGCCACTCTCCATGCACCGGCTTCACTTTCTCTTCCACGATACCCTTCTCCCCCGTCCCCACCGCCCAGCCCAGCGACCGCCGAAACATCCGCCAGCGCGCATCCCACCACTCCCCGCAAATCTTCCCCTTGAGCGTGTCACAACCCGCCGCCCGCAGCCAGGCCACCGCATTCTCCGTCAGATCCACCACCCGCCGCCGGCGCGTTTTCGCCTGGCTGCCAGCCACCACCACCATCCGCTCCGCAAAATTCACCGCGCTCCAGTCCAACCGCTGGATCTCCGCCGGCCGCAGTCCGCCAAACATCCCCAGCACGATGAAGCCCATCATCTCCGGCCGCTGCAGCGCACCGCGCAATAGCACCCCACACAACGGCACCGTCAACGTCCCGATCTCCTCATCCCCCAGCCTCGCCTTCACGATCCCCTCCGCCGGATTGATCCGCGCATACCCCTTCGCAACAGCCCACGCAAAACACGCCCGCACATCGCCCACGTAGTTATTCCGCGTCTTCGCCGACCAGGTGTGCGCCTTCAGCCAGCTCTCAATGTCCGACCGCACAACCTCATGCGCCTTTCGCGTCGGCAAATGCAGCGACAGCCATCCCAGCGAAACCTTCAACTGCCGTCGATACCTCGCACTGCAGTCATCCTTCGTGTCCGTATAGCGCTTCACCAACTCGGGCACCGTGAGCCGTTCCGTCATGTGGCCGCCATGCTTCAGCGCAAACTCCACCGCCTCAGCCAGCGTCCACCCCGCTTCCTTGAGCCGATTCCGCGCCAGCACAATCTCCGCCATCACCGCCCCCGTCAGCTCCGACGCCATACTCCCATGCCGAGCTTGAGCCTCCTCAGCCGCTTTCAGCGCCTTGTTCGCTGCCTTCTGCGTCTTGTAATTCCGCTGCACTCGCCGCCCATCCACCATCCCCATATCGAGTTGGTATGTCACCTTGCCCGAAGGCAGATTTCGCGGACGTATTTTCACACGCCGACCCTGCCCCACATCACGTCCGTGTCACGCCTTTTGTGTCTTAATGCGTCTTATTCAGTCCTACTGTGTCCTCTTCTCTCCTCGTAATACCCCAGGTAAGACAGTGCCGGAGACAGGACTCGAACCTGCACTAGTTTCCCAACCAGATCCTAAGTCTGGCGCGTCTACCAATTCCGCCACTCCGGCATGGAGTTGCATGCGGGTATGATTCCGTCTGGATGTTCAGGCTGCAAATGAATTATCGCGAACGTAGCAGACGGGCGGCGAGCCAGCCGGTGATCAAAACGGTGCCCAACGGCATGAGTCCGACTTTGAGATTGGCTCCGATCCAGGGCAGCCAATGGCCCGAGTAGGTGGTGAGGGCGCTGAAGTACTTCAGGCCAAAGACCCAGCCGCTATGCAGGCCGATGCCGGCCCACAAGGCCCCGGTTTGCACCCGTATTTGGGCGAGTACCCAGCCCACGGCGAAGAGCGTGGCAAATTCCGCGAGGAGAAAGTCCACATCGCCAAAGCCGACGGCGATTTGTTGGAGCACGAGGAAGCCACTGCTCCAGGTGACGGCGGCATCGCTGATCTGCCAGCCTTCCGGGGGTTTGAGGAAATGGATCAGGGCGAAGACGAAGGTGAGTGCGAGCAGTGCTTTTTTCTCCGTCATGGTGCGCAGCAGCAGGCCCAGGAGCAGACCACGGAAGAAAAACTCCTCCACGATGCCAGCACCCAGGGCGGCGGTGATGGGTTCCCCCAGCTTCCACCAGCGCGGGTCGGGGCGCAGTTGATATGCGCCGAATTTGAGGAAGATGAACCCGAGGGCAAGCAGCAGACCGGAGGCGAGCACGAAGCTGATGGCCCCCTGTTTAAGGCCAGCATTGATGGGTCGCCAGGCGGGCAGCAGCGTGCGCTCCAGCCGCACCCAGCGCATGAAAGGCCAGATGAACACGATGGCACAGACGAGCACGGCACGATTGAAGTAGCGCGTGAACTGCGCCCGCTCGATTTCTGCAAGGAGCCACTTCACCAGACCGGTGTCATGCAGGGATGAGGTGGAGAGCCAGCCATAGGCGGCTTTGCCGCCGTGAAACAGCGGCACAGAGAGCAGCGCCCCGCCGAGCATGACGGCAAGAAGGTAGAGCAGGAGTTTCGGCAGGGCAGGAGAACTGCCGGGGCTGGCGGCTTGCATGGGCGCGATACTAGCGCATCCTGCGCGCTCTCAATGACCAAAAACCAAATCCACGAATGGCACGAACGTCTCGAAGACGGCCGCAAACAGTATATTCGCGCGTATTGGAACTCACGTGAGTGGCTGTTTCGGTATGCACATCCAGATGGCGAGCAATGGATGCCGCTGGAAAATCCGCCACCGGAGCGCTGGCTTGAGCTGCGTGATCTGCTCTTCCGCAAGTATCAGCGCAAAAAGCTGCCCTGGAAGTACGTCGTCGATCTGGACAAAAAACTGGAGGACATGGGGATCAAAGTGGAAGGCGAGGAGTCAGCAGCGGATGATGACTGACGCCCGGTCATTGCGCACCGGCATTCGTTTTGATCTCAGCGGTCACTCCACCGCCGTAGGCTGCGCCAAAGCGCAGGCCCACCTGCACCTCTGGGAATAGAAAGCGCAGGTCCGCACGGGCCGTGCGCCGCCGTGAGAGAAACCCAAACAAGGCGGCCAGTAGGGCACCTGCGGCGAGCAGGGCGGGAACGGCCATGGCGAATGTTTTTTCTCGGCGCTGAATCCAGAGCGACTGCCGCAGTCGCACGCTTTCCATGCTGCGCAGTCGGTCAATCCACGAACGGGTGGCGTGGAGGAGTCGTTCATCGAGCGAGAGCTTGGGGTCGCTGAGGATGCGGCGTGTCTCCTGCATGATCTCAACGAGTTCGGCAGCGGAGTAGCGCTCCCAGAAAACGGGAGCAAAGGACACCGCACTGCTGTTGCTGGAACGGTCATAGGCCATGAGCACAGCAGGCCGCACTGCGCTCAAGTCACGTCGGGCGATCTGGGCCTCTCTGCGGATGGTGCTCCCGGTGGCCATGAAACTGGTGGCTTTGATCCACGCATCACATTTCAAGTCCTGGCGAAACTGACTGAGTTCCGCCGCAATCTGACGGCGGGTTTCAGGGGTGAGCGCCCGCGTCTCGTCCAGAATACCGTCTGCGGGTGGTGCCGGTTGGGCTAGGCCGCAAATGCCCATGGCCAGCCAAACCACGGCAAATGCCGGGAAAAGCAGGCGTGGATGGGGGAGGGGAGCGCTTCGCATGGCCTGGAACAGTCTGCCCCAAAGCCTGCCTGAGGGCAACTTCTGACACGGCGGCCAGCTTCCGTGTCCCCTCCGCAGGGGAAAATGAGAGCCGAAAGGGGTGATTTTGGGGCGGGAGTGCGGGCGCTTGTGAAATTTTTCACAAAATCGCCTTGCCGCTCTTTGGGCAGCGTAGATAGATACTCCTCACGCCCGCTACCAGACCCCTGCTTTTCATGCCCACTGTCACCCGAGAATACGAGGCCCCGGATACCGCCGCCAAAGCGGCCCGGCAGCTCGAAGCCGTGGAAGAAGCCACGACGGACATCGTCGGAGAGAAACTGGTGCTCAACATGGGCCCCAGTCATCCCGCCACCCACGGTGTGCTGCGCCTCATCCTGGAACTGGACGGCGAAATCATCACCAAGTGCGATCCCGATGTCGGCTTCCTGCATCGTGGCGATGAAAAAATCGCCGAGAACATGCACTACAACCAGTTCGTGCCTTACACGGACCGGCTCGACTACCTGGCACCACTGGCCAACAACGTGGCTTATGCCCTGGCGGTTGAAAAGCTCATGGGCTGGGAAGTGCCAGAGCGTGGCCGTGCGATTCGCGTGATCTGCTGCGAGCTGGCCCGCATCTCTGCCCACATGCTCGGAGTCGGGGTGTTCGCGATGGATGTCGGCGCGATGACCGTGTTCCTCTACACCTTCACTGAGCGCGAAAAGATCTACAATCTGTGCGAGCAACTCACCGGCGCACGTTTCACCACCAGCTACACTCGCGTGGGTGGGCAGATCCGTGATTTGCCGAATGGTTTTGTCGGCGCGGTGAAAACCTTCCTTGATCAGTTGGAGCCGGTGATCGACGAGATCGACAAGCTGCTCTCGCGCAATCGCATCTTCATCGACCGTACGCAGGACATCGGAGTGATTTCCAAAGAGGACGCCATCGCCTACGGCCTCACCGGGCCGAATCTGCGCGGCTCAGGTGTCGAACATGACCTGCGCAAAGCGCACCCCTATCTCGATTACGACAAGTACGAGTTTGATGTGCCCATCGGCACCAAGGGCGACTGCTATGATCGTTATCTCGTGCGCATGGAAGAAATGCGCCAGAGCGTCCGCATCCTCCGTCAGGTGTTTGCCACCCTGCCCGAAGGCCCGATCAATGTCGCAGACGCCAAAGGGTTGCTGCCCAAGAAAGAAAAAGTGCTGATGAAGATGGAGGAGCTGATCCACCACTTCATCATCTCCACTCAGGGCATTGATGCTCCTGCAGGCGAAGTTTATTTTGCGGCTGAGAATCCCAAAGGTGAACTCGGCTTCTACATCAACAGCACCGGCGGCGGCGTTCCCCACCGCTTGAAAATCCGCGCTCCCTCCTTCCTCAATCTCAGCATCATCTCCAAACTGATCCCCGGGCACATGCTCAGCGACATCCCGGCGGTGCTTGGCAGCCTTGACTTCGTCATGGGCGAATGTGACCGCTGATTCATCTCCAACCTTTTCATCCGAGACACCCCCGCATGGCCTTTGAAGTTCCAGCCGAATTGGAAAAACGCATGGACGAGGCGATCTCGCACTATCCCGTTTCAAAACGCAGTGCCGTGCTGCCGCTGCTGCACCTGGTGCAGGAACACTTTCGCTTCATCAGTGAAGAGGCGGTGAATTGGGTGGCCGCCAAGCTTTCCCTGGAGCCGATCCAAGTGCTCGAAGTGGTCACCTTTTATCCTGGCTTCCGTCAAAGTGCTCCTGGCAAGTATCACATCCGGGTGTGCCGCACGCTGTCATGTGCCATGGCGGGCAGTTATGAGCTGATGGATGCGCTTTGCAAAGCGGGCAACATCGACCGTTCACACACGGATCACCATCATCCCATCGCCGTGAGTGCCGATGGCAAATACAGCATTGAGTTTGCCGAGTGTTTGGCGAGTTGTGGTTTTGGCCCGGTCTGCATGATCGAGGACGACTTCTATGAGAAAGTCGATCCTGCCAAGGCCGGTGAACTGCTCGCGCAGCGCGCCTGATCAGGCTACAAAAAAGCGCAGCGGCAAAAAAACCGCTGCGCCTCTGGGTCAGACTGAAATCGGGTCTTACTTGCTGCGCCAGGAGACGACGTCATCCTTGGTCATTGCCTGCAAGTCCTGGCCCCAGCTGTAAATGGCGATCTCCACAGGGAGCATCTGCGGCGGGGGGCTGATGGGATTGGATGAGATTTTAGGATCGGAGTTTTTCAAATCAGGATTCATCACCTGCTTGTCGCCATTGGTATCAAGCAGAACGTAATAAACTGTGCCCCAGAGATCGACCAGTTTGTAGGGGGGCTGGGGGTTGACCAGACCATACTTGCCATTCTTGGCGATGGGCAGATCGATAAATTTGATGTCCTTGGGGTTCAGGTTGCTGGTCGCGCCGCCACCACCACCGCCACTGGTCGTAGTAGTGATGCTCGTCAAAGCAGTGACAATGCCAGTGGTCTCATTCGTCGGCAATGCCTGGGCGTCCTGACCTCCGGATGCGGAAGTGAGCATGGAGGGATTCACTGGATAGCGGTTGTATTCGACCTGATAGCTCGTGATGGCCACACGCAGATCCTTGATGACGGTCTGCACCTGCAGCTTTCTGCCATCAGCAATCAACCGGTTGGCTTGGGACATGACCAAGCCTGCAAGAATGGCGATGATGGTGATCACCACGAGCAATTCGATGAGCGTAAAGCCCGGTCGGGTGAGAAAGTTGGAACGAGGTTTGATTTGCATGATCTTCGGTGGTTTTTTGTATTGGGCAGGTGCCGGGAACGAAAGGTTCAATAAAAATGGGGTCCTTTCTGCGAACATTTAATCGTTTTTGCTTTGCCACGTCAATACTTGTCATGAGCAAGCAACAACTTCAGCAGCAGGGCTCGTGAGGAGCAATGATCGCCGCAGTCATGGTTGCGCGGCAGACACCGGGAGCGTTTGATTGTCAACTAATGCTTGCATCATATACTGCAAGGATTTAAATCCGCATTTCAAACCTCACAAAATACACAACAACCACGGATCGCATCAGACGATCTGCAATCATATATGGCTAAGACAGCATCCAAGGTCAACGCAGACAAAACGAAGTACGTCTATTTTTTCGGACCAGGAAAATCAGACGGTGATGGCTCCATGAAAGCCTTGCTAGGCGGCAAGGGTGCCAATCTCGCGGAGATGAGCCGCATCGGCCTGCCAGTGCCTCCCGGGTTCACCATCAGCACCGAGGTCTGCACCTACTTTTACGCAAACAAGAAGACCTATCCAGCCACATTGCAGGGCCAGATGGAAGCCGCCGTCAAAGGCATGGAAAAGATCATGGGCTACAAGTTCGGTGATGCCAAAGGCTTCCCGCTCCTCGTTGCCGTGCGCTCCGGTGCACGTGACTCCATGCCTGGCATGATGGACACGATCCTCAATCTTGGCTTGAACGATGAAACCGTGCTCTCGCTGGTCGCTGCTACGAACAACGAGCGCTTCGCCTGGGACTGCTACCGCCGTTTCGTTCAAATGTATGGTGACGTCGTCCTCGGCGTGCAGAAGCTCGAAGGTGAAGAGAAGGAGCCTTTCGAAACCGTGATCGAGAAGTTCAAACACGAAGCTTATGGCAAGGACATCATTGACAGCGACCTGACTGCTGAAGACCAGAAAGAACTGGTGAAGCGTTTCAAGGCTCTCGTCAAAGAGCGTACCGGCAAGGTGTTCCCTTCGGATCCTTGGGATCAGCTTCGCGGCGCCGCCGGCGCTGTGTTCGGTTCTTGGATGAATGACCGCGCGATCGTGTATCGCCGCAAATACAACATCCCTGCCGAGTGGGGCACTGCCGTGAACGTGCAGGCCATGGTGTTCGGCAACACCGGACCCACCTCGGGTTCCGGCGTGGCATTTACCCGCAATCCTGCCAATGGTGTCAATGAGTTCTACGGTGAGTTCCTCATCAATGCCCAGGGTGAAGACGTCGTTGCTGGCGTGCGCACTCCTGAGCCGGTGATCCAGCTCAAGAAGGAAATGCCGAAGTCTTATGCTGAACTGCTCCTGGTCCGCCAGAAGCTCGAAAAGCATTTCAAGGACGTGCAGGACATCGAGTTCACCATTCAGGAAGGCAAGCTGTTCATGCTGCAGACCCGCAATGGCAAGCGCACCGCCGCCGCCGCTCTCAAGTTCTCCATCGACATGGTGAAGGAAAAGCTCATCGACTGGGAAACCGCCGTGCTGCGCAATCCTGCCGATCAGCTTGAGCAGCTCCTCGCTCCGATCTTTGACATCGCTGACGTGAAGAAGGCCAAGGCCATCGCTTCCGGTCTTCCTGCCGGCCC
>Ga0214188_100430_pt1 | contig 10852 bp, 6 predicted proteins | sample TroBogEpilimnion_5_FD_153026 | JGI IMG/M metagenome (GOLD analysis project Ga0214188, IMG submission 153026) | Freshwater microbial communities from Trout Bog Lake, WI - 01JUL2008 epilimnion | ecosystem: Environmental > Aquatic > Freshwater > Lake > Epilimnion/Euphotic zone | place: Trout Bog...
GCGAAGAAAATCCAGACGATGACTTGAGCGCCGCCAAACCACAACGCCTGTTTCCCGCAAGAAGTGCGCTGCACGCCATGTGGCTGTAGATTTCCCGCATCAACGCCCGCTTTTCCGACCAACTCAGAGCGGGCTTCTCATTCTGAACGCCAGTTGCGGGGTGTTCGTTCGTGACCGCCTCCACCTGCGTGCGGAACTCACCCGCCGTCTGGTAGCGAAGCTCCGGCGTCTTCTCCAATGCGCGCATCACAATCTCATCAATGCGGATGTCCACCTGCACGCGCTTCGAGGGCGGCACGATGTGGTCCTTCGGACGCTCGCCGGTGAGCATCTCATAAAGCACCACGCCCAGGCTGTAGATGTCTGAACGGTGGTCAGTGGTGGTGCTGTCGTGCTGCTCAGGCGCGGCGTAGTCGGGGGTGCCTAGCGCCATCGTGGCGGCTTCGTGTTGAAGAGCGCCTTGCTCATTTTGCGGAGCGAGATGGCTACTATGGACGATCTTAGCGATGCCGAAGTCCGCGATCTTCACCGCCCCGGTTTTGTCGATGAGGAGGTTCTCTGGCTTGATATCGCGATGCACGATGCCGTGGTCATGCGCGCATTGCAGTGCCTCGCAGATTGGCGGCACGATGCTGAGAGCTTCTTTGGGAGTGAGACGCTTCGTCTGGAGCAACTGACGGAGATTGACGCCATCGATGAACTCCATGAGCAGATAATAATATCCGCCTGCCTGCCCGAAGTCATACACGCCGACGATGTTTGGATGATTCAGCGCGGCAAGTGCGTGGGCTTCCTTTTCAAAGCGCGTCGCGAATTGCGGATCATCTGCGCGTTCGGGAGCGAGCAGTTTCAGCGCCACGAGGCGGTTCAGGGACTTTTGCCTCGCTTTGTAAACCACGCCCATGCCGCCACGTCCGAGGCATTCGAGAATTTCAAACTGCGGGAAGTGCGGGGCGATTTCCTCCGGCGTAAGTGCAGTCTGCGGAGCCGCCTCCTCACCAGCCTGAGTGGGCTCAATGATCTGCGCCATAAGACAACGCGGGCATAAGCCATCCAGCGATCCTGAAGGAAGCTCGGCGGAGCATTGCGGGCAGTGTTTGACGGCGGAGGTGTCGCTCATGTCGGTATCCTGATGGAATCGCTGTCAAACCTTACACATTTTTATCCACCAAGCGCACTGAAGAGAGCCTGCATTTCATCCTGCACGCTGGCGTTGTCGTCCAAAGTGCCTGCCACCTCGTCCTTCACACATTGGCGCAGCCGTTTCTTCAGACGATGCACCGCGACGCGAAACGCCTCCACCTTCATGCCGCAGGAGGAAGCCAGAACACCTTGGTCGCCGTAGGTCGAGTCGCCGGTGAGCAGCGGTCGGACGCAATCAAAAAACGCACCGCGTCCCTCGGCACAACAGTCAGCTCGCAATGCCTCCATGCCCCGCTCAAGCACGGTGATGGCCCATTGCTTATCAAATTCAGCATCTGGCGACGACATTCGAACATCTGGAACCGCATGAGCTTCAGGATCCTCGAGCGCCACCGCCACCATCCCTCCACCGCGCTTCAGACACCGTGCGGCATCCCGCTGATTGGCGATAAAATGCTTCACTGAACCCAGCAAATAGGAGCGGAAACGACCGAGCCTCCGCTCCGCTGCGTGGATGGTACCACCTCCGAGCATTGCCGCAAAGAACGCATGGCCCATCTCCCGCGCCCCATCCGCATCCCGCAGTACCATGCGCAGGTAGGCAACGACCGGCTCGTAATACGCATCGCACAGTTCTGCCAAGGCCCTGCGCCCGTCTTCGGAGTCGGCCTTCGCCATGGAGACCCGGGTCCACCGCGTGGTATGAAACGGGGAGCCTTTTAGAACGGCAGCGGATGCAGTAGTCATTGTGGTGGTCTTGACACAACTTGATGACGTTTGGACTTGGGAAAATTACACACAACCCTGAGTCCACAAGCATGCCCACTTAAAACCGCGCGAGAGACGGCCCTTTATTTCGGCTCCTCACGCTTCACCACACTCGTGCCATCCCGCACGGTGTCTGGCGGATGCATCAGCACTTCATCGCCCTTCTTCAGACCTTCCAGGACTTGGGTGAGCTTGCCGTCGGTGCGTCCAGCCTTGACCACCACCGCCTTGGCGCTGCCGGCGGCAAAGAGAAAGGTTTTCCACTCGCTGCCTTCACGAAACAGCGCCCCGGCTGGCACAAGCAGCGTGTCATCGCTATGCCATACTGCCACGCGGACCTCCACGCGGTAGCGGTCTCCCAGCGCCTTCAGTGCGGGTGTCTGTTCGGTGAAATCACTCAGTACCAGCACGCGCTGCTCTTCGACGCCCAGAGCGGATACTTTGGTGAAAGCCGCAGGTTCCACGCGGCGGACCTGGGCTTTCGCTGGCACATCGCCCCCCCATTGCTCCACCGTGACTAGCGCCCCCGGCTTGATCGTCACGGCATCGCGCGAGAGAATTTCAGCCTCGATCTCCAAATCCTTTGGATCGCCAATTTCTAAAATCGGTGCCCCAGGAACCACGATCGTCGCGCTTTCCTGCTGCACCTTCAGCACGACGCCGCTGACCGGAGCGCGTACCTCAATGAATGCACCGCCGGTGCTCGGTTTATCAATCTGCTCCAGCGCCGCCTTGGCCTGAGCGAGTTCAAAATCGGCGACCTGCAGGGCAAACTCAGCAGAGCGCACTTCACGCGTTTTCATTTCGGCCTCGCGTTCAAAGGTATCGCGGTCGGTGTCGCTGATGGTGCCTTTGTCCGTGTTGTTCTTAACGCGCTCCCAGTTTGCCTTCGCATACTTCAGACCCGTGCGAGACATCTCGATGTTTTCATTGGCCCGGCTGCGAGCAGCCATGGCGGCATCGACATGGGCCTGTGCCTGAGTGCGCGCCCGCGCGTCCAGCAACGGCGAGAGGGTGGGTTCGATGCGGGTAAGCACCGTCTCGCCAGCCTTCACCGCGTCTCCCGGCTTCAAAATCACACGCTGCATGCTGCCTGCTACCGGTGCGGCGACGACGTGGCGGTTGCGAATGCGCGTCTTGCCTTCCTCAGACACATACACTGTCAGCGGCCCCTGGCGGACCACTCCAGTCTCGACCTCGACCGCCCTTGGCTGCAGGGCATAGACCATAGCCAGCACCAGCGCTGCCATGACGAACCAGAACACCAGCTTGCGCGACAGGCTGCGGCGGGAGATCGGGGCCTTCGTTTCCCAGGGCGGAACGGCGGCTTGCGGTTTTACGGTTGGAGCATCAGACATGGGGTGCCTCCACTATGCGCGAAGTTCGAGTCGCGGCAGGTGATTTTTGCTTGTTGCTTTCACCGATCTCTGTTCACAATTTGCTGACCGCAGACTGAACTGCGAGCAGCGAACCACTCAACCAAGAACTTCACACCTATGCCCCACGTCGAAACCAACGGAATCAAGATGTTTTACCAAGAACGCGGCAGCGGCGAACCGCTCGTCTGCATCATGGGAGTAACCGCCCCTGGTGGCGTGTGGGACGCGCATGCCCAGGCCTGGGAAAAGCACTTCCGCTGCATCCTGGGCGATAATCGCGGCGTAGGCGAAACGGACAAGCCCGTCGGACCTTACACCACCGCCATGATGGCTGACGATTACGCTGGCCTGATGGACAAGCTCGGCATCAAGCAAGCCCGGGTCGTCGGCTGCTCGCTCGGCTCCGTCATTGCCCAACAGCTCGCCCTACGGCACCCCGAAAAGGTGAAAAGCATGATCCTCATGTGTACCTGGGCGCGGCAGGACCGCTTCGGCCTCTACACTTGGGAGCATCTCAAGAAGGCGAAGGCCAACATGCGCCCCGAAGACTTCATGCAGTGGATTCAGATGCTCATCTTCACCAAGCCCTGGTTCGACAACGACGACTGCTGGAACAACATGCAGCAGGGTCTCAAGGACGCTGCCACCAACCCTGCGCCACAGCCCCTACACGCCACCGAGGCGCAAAGCGCCGCTGCCATGACTCACAACACGCTGAACGAACTCAAAAACGTGAAGTGCCCCACACTCGTCATCGGTGGCAAGGACGACACCTTCACGCCCCAGTGGATGGGCAAAGAAGTCGCTGCCGCCATCCCCGGTGCCGATCTGCACCTTTACGATAACGCTGGCCACGCCTTCCACTGGGAATGCCTGGGCGATTTCAATCCGCGCACGACCGAGTGGCTGCTGGCACACTGATCCAGTCCTGAGTTCCCGCAAAGCAGGCATGTAGCGTTTCCGCTGCATGCCTGTTTTGCATTCTAGCCCCTGTTGACCGTGAGGTGAATCAAACTGCGCCCGTCATTTCCCGCCTTGATCACATGGAAAGCGACAGGTCACAACGACCCCACGCCGAGGTTTGGCTTTGATCGTGAGCCGTGCACCGATGAGGTTGGCACGGTAATCCATCACTCGCACACCAATGCCACTTGGTTGCCCGCCTTTGGATTTTTTCATACCGGTGCCATCGTCTTCGATCCTCAGTTCACATTCAGTCTCGTTCACATGCTGTAGCGACAGTTTTACTTTGGACGGTTTGCCATGCCGAAGGGCATTGTTGACCGCTTCCTGGGCGATGCGGAAAAGATGCGCCTCGATGTCGTTGTTTTGAATCTCAATGCTGGCGTCCACCTCGCACACGCAGGGCGTGCGAAAGTTGGTGCGTACGGTTTCGGCCAGCAGTTGCAGTGCGCCGACGAGGCCGCGGTACTTCACGCTGGTAGGCGAAAGACCATGGGACATGCGGCGCACCTCGGACACGGACTGGCGCAGCAGTTCATGGATGCGCTGCGCCTGTTGCCTGGTATCGCCTTGCAGATCCCCTTCCAATGCTTCCAGCAGTGAAACAATGCCGGTCATGGTCTGGCCCACGCCATCGTGCAGGTCATGTCCCACGCGTGCCTGTTCCTGCTCCACGACGCGCAGCACCTCCTGCTGCAGACGATTGCGTTCCGTCATGTCTGTGCCGGTAACCACGATGCGATCCAGACTGCCGTCCGGTTTGCAGGTGACGGTGCTGCGAAGTTCGACACTGCGCCACTCCCCGCTTTTGGTCCGCAGGCGTGAATCTGTGGGCGGATTTTTCTCCCCGCGCAGCAGACGCGCGAAGCGCTCCTTAGAACGTAATGTCTCTGCGGCATCCATGAGACCAATCTCCCAGGGCGTCTTGCCGATCACCTGCTTCTTGGTGTACCCCATGGCCTCAAAGAACGCTTGATTGGCATGCAGGAAGCGTCCTGCCAAATCCATGCCAACAATGAACGCGGTGGTGTGGCTCACCAGCGCTTGATTATAGGCCAGTTCAAGGCGGTAGTTGAGTTCTGCCTGCTTGCGCTCTGTAATGTCTTTCACCACTGCGATGTGACGCAGCGGAGGCTCACCGGGCCTCCACATCGGCGAAACGGTCTGATTGATCCAGGTCAGTTCCCCATTGGGGGCCACGGCACGTTTCTCCAGGTTAAAACTGGAGATTTTTCCCGCTTTGAGTTCCTCCATGTGTATCAAATCATCCGGTAGATCGTCCTGAAAGGTGACGTCCATGTAGGTCAGTTGCAGCATTTCCTCAAGACTGCGCCGGTTAATCTCGCACATGCGTTGGTTCACACTGAGATAGCGGCCGGAAGAAGTGTCGATCACCGCTACGCCCACCGCCGCCTGCTCAAAGACTGCGCGGAACCGTTGCTCACTTTCTTGGAGTTCCTGCTCGACCCGTTTACGATCCGTGATGTCTTCGACCACGGCAACATGACGCATAGGCGGCTCACCGGGAAGCCACATTGGAGAAACCGTCAGGTTCACCCAGTTCGAGGTGCCGTCGGGAAGCGCGTTGCGTTTCTCTAGATTGTAGCTGCGGATCTTACCTGCCTTCAGATCTTCCATGCGCTGTAGATATCTAGGCAAGTCCTCTGGACAGGTCAAATCCATGAAGGTCATCCGCAGCATCTCATCGCGCGTACGTTGATTGATCTCGCAGATACGCTGGTTGACGTTGAGGAAACGGCCCGTCGCCGTTTCCATCTCCGCCACGCCAACAGCGGCCTGCTCAAACACGGCACGAAACCGCTGCTCGCTCTCCTGCAGCGCCTCCTCTGCCTGCTTGCGGTCCGTGATGTCAGCGATAGTGCCGGTCATGCACACCGCCTCCCCCTGCTCATTCCAGTCGGCTTCGCCACGAGTGAGGAACCAGCGATAGTCGCCATTTTTGGTGCATAAACGCAGTTCTACCTGGTAGGGGACGCGCTGCTCGAAATGCGCCTTGCGCGCGGCTTGCACTCTCGGCCAGTCATCTGGATGCAGCCGGGACATGAACGATTCCTGGTCCTTGCCCAACTGATCGGTCTCGGCAAAGCCCAGCATCATCTTCCAGCGCGGCGACAGATAGGTTTCGCCTGTCACCAGATTCCACACCCACAAACCGTCCGTGGTGGCACGCATGGCGCGCTCATAACGCTCTTCACTGACCTGGAGCGCCAGCCTGCGCTCCTCACGCTCAATGGCCAGTGCGGCCAGCCGTGCAGCGGCGCTGATCGCTTGTAGCTCCATTTGGTCTGGAGTATGAACCTCCCGACGATAGCAGGCGAAGGCTCCCAGCACCTGTCCCGAGCCGCTCACCACTGGCTCTGACCAGCAGGCCAGCAGTTTGGCCTTCTCCGCCAGTTTGTGGAAGGGTTCCAGCCGTGGCTCGGCCAGCACATCCGCACAAATGACCCGCTTGCCAGTGTGAGTCGCTACGCAGCAGATACCAAAATCTGGAGCGATGGGCATTCCATCGAGCGCTTTTCTCACATACTCGGGCATACTTGGTGCCGCCGCCAGATGCAGCCGCGTGCCAGTGGCATCGGCCAGCATCACACTGCAGCGCATGCCCGGGTGCCCCGACTCCACGCTGCGCACAATGGCCTCCAACACGGCGGCGCACGGTGCCCCTTCCACGATCAACTGTAGGTTATGCGCCTCACGTTCCTCCGCCGTTTTACGCCTAGAGATGTCTTCCAGCGTGCCCGTCATGCGCAAGGCGCGTCGCTGATCATCCCAACGGATGACCTTGCCGCGAGCCATCACCCATTTCCATGAGCCATCCCTGCACCGCATGCGAAACTCGCGGGCAAAGCCATCTTCGTGCTGCACCCCATCCTCATTCGCCGCAAGCTCGGTTCCTGGCAAATCCTCGGGATGCACCATCGCCTGCCAGCCGAGTGCGGCATCATCGATCGGCTCACCGGCACCATAACCAAGCATCATCTTAAACTGACTGGAACGGAAAATGGTATTACGAGTGAGATCCCAGTCCCACACTCCAAAGCCCGAACTCTCTAGAGCAAACTTCCAGCGCTGCTCGCCCTCTAGCAAGCGCTGCTCCGCCAGCACGCGATCCGTGACGTCTCTGCCGACGGCTTGCATCTCCATGATTTCGCCATGAGCATCAAAAAAGCCGCGATTGACGAACTGCATCCAACGCACTTGCCCTTTGCGGTCGTGAACCCGGTTCTCGATCACCACCACCGGATTCTTCGGAGTGAGCGCCCGCAGCCCGGTCTCGATCAATGATAGGTCCTCCTCTACTGCTAACGGCCGCCATGCACGACCGATCAACTCCTCACGCGTCTTGCCAAAGAAACGGCAAAACACCTCATTCACGTAGGTGAAGGTGCCGTCTGGTAGAAAGCGGCAGATCGTTTCCGTCAGGTCCTCCACCATCATGCGATGGGAATCTGATGCCAACAGCGCAGTCGCTGCAGCAGGTAGCGCAGAAGTTGGGGCCATGCGTGACTTCATGTAGGTACATCTGCACCATAACCCTGCGGGGCGCACAAGCCACCGCAGAGATGCACGATCAAGGGATGTATCCCATCGACTTCATCCACTCTGCCACGCGGTTCGGCCATTCGTTCACCGGCCCGCCGCTTTTGCGCATGCCGAATCCGTGACCGCCTTTGGCATAAATGTGCAATTCGCAGGGGATGTTGAGCTTTTTGTACTCCAGGTAGATCAGCGCGCTCGCACTTGCTGGCCAACTGTCATCATTCGCATGCACCAGACACATGGGGGGCGATTTGGCCGTGACTTCGTAACCAGGTAGCAGGTGAGTGATGTCCTCTTTGCTGACGAGATAGGCTGGGTAAACCGGAATGGCGAAATTCGGGGTCGCATCCTCCACATCCAGGGCAGGATAGGTCGTGTAAGTCCGCTCGTTCGCATGCAGCGCCGTCATCACCGTCAGATGACCACCGGCGGAAAAGCCGAGGATGCCGATGCGATCTGGCTTGAGTTCCCACTCTGCGGCGTGATGACGGATCAACCCCATCGCACGTTGCGCGTCCTGCAATGCCTCGCGGCCTGGATCCTTCGGGTCACGCTTCGGCACGCGGTATTTGAGCAGGATGCCCGTCACGCCATGTTGTACGAGGAAATCACACACCTGCGAGCCTTCATGCTCATAGGCCAGGATGCCGTAACCACCGCCAGGACAGACCAACACCGCCGTGCCATTCGGCTTCTCCGGTTTAAAGACCGTGATCATGGGGTCAGTCACATTCGTGATGCGAACCACATCAGTCGGCGACTTTTTGGGGATTTCCTTCTCGGCCTCGATTTTCACTCCGGGTTTTTCCGGCGCGCCGCCGGGCCAGAGTTTTACCACTATAGGTTCAGCGGCAAACAGTGAGGAAGAGACGAACAGAAGGGCGGGAATGAGCTTCATGGTGCCGCTAATGGAGCGGAAATCAACGCGCAACGCAAGGCAGCATCATCGCATCCCGCATGCCGTGGAGGATTTTTTTGTCCGCCGGGCAGACCGTGGCCAGCACCCCGCCCAGTGCCGGGTCATTGTCCTCGTCCGAAGTGGCAAAATAATACGGGCACAGTCGGACCCGGCTCTGCATGGCCCGCGTGGCCTGCTTGTCTTCGTCCCAAGCCGGATGCGTGACCACCTTGGCTCGATGAAACTCCTGCAGCACGAAGGGATTGGTCGGAAAGCTAGCTAGCGCCTCATCAATCGCGGTGCCCCATTGCTCCTGCGATAAATCGTGGCCAATGAACACCCCGCGCGATCCCCAGCCGCGCTCGGAAAAACCACTGATCTTCAAGACGAGCTGCCTCTGCTTGCCACCGAAGGCTTTCATCTCATGCCAGCTCTGAATGTCGAGCTTCGGCCACACCGCAAACGGTGGCAGTGGCACCGGATCGACCACCCATCCCATGGGAATGCATTGCTGCAAAAGTGCCAGGTGCTCGGCGCTTAGCGTCGACTGCCAATAATCTGCCAGCGCGGGCGACCAGAACAGCACGAGCCACAGCTTCTCTTCGAGGAAGGCTTTGATCGGCGGGGTGAAGCTCAGTTCTCCACGTTCCGCCATGCGCAGCATCACATCGGCGTTCTCCACATTGGCGAGATCAAACAGCTCAAAGAAGCGGTAAATCGCCGCGCCGTTGAGTTCGTAAGGCTGCACCTCCCATGGTCGCAACACGCGGCGGCCTAGGCGCTCAGCCAGCCAGCTCATCTCAGGAAGGTAATCACCGGATTCACGTGAAATGAGGATGTCCTCGCTCGGAAACGCGGCGGCAAACGCGTCAATTATTCCAGAAGCTCCGCCGATCACGTCTTGATCCAGCGCGGTATAGGTTTCATTCAGCCATGCCGTCAAACCGATGCCACCGGGCAGCGAATCCAGCTCCGAGATGTTCACCCCTGTTTCTGTCAGTACCAAGTCCGGCCGCAGCACACGCGGCAGATCTTCGTGCCAGCGCGGATTCCGCCCAAGTTCGGTCACCCGCTGCGGCTTGCCCTGATCCAGCAGCTTCGCCACCCAGGGGTAAGCCGCATCGGAGTACAAACGATTGCATGCCCGCTGAAACGCACGCAGTGCGGGTCCGAGGGATTGGATCAATGTCACGGTCTTTTCATCCAACGCGAAGGCCTCAGGCGAGAGCACCCATTCCTTCTCCGCAAAGAAACCCTGCTCCGGGAAGGAAGCGCGGATTTGGGAGATCGATTCAGCGGCAGATACTGGCATTGAGAACGATTACGTCGGACAAATGCATCTGTCTCACGTCACTTCCCCGCCACCTTCGTATTTCCCGAAGGCAGAGTGCGGATACGCTGAGTCGGGCTAAGGCCGTATTTGTCGGGTTGGTACATGGCTTCGATTCGGGCAGGCGGAGCGGTGGTGTCGCCTTCGGCGATGACGCGGGCGAGGTATTGGAGGCTGAACTTGCCTTTGGCGGGAGCGAAATCGGTGAAGAAAAGGGCACGGTCCGTGCGGATTTCGCGGTGGTCGCAGAACCAGGCCTGGGTGCCGTCAGGCAGTTGATCCCCTTCGCGTTCACTCTGCGTACCGAACTCTGGATTGATGGCTTCAAAGACGGCTGGCAGAGCGTCGTCGATGGCGAGATAGCGATCACCGCCGCCGATCTCGATTTTGAGCGTGACGACGACCATATCCCCCACACGGAGGTCTTCAGTGCCAGAGGTGGAACCGTCCATGTTCAGCTCTTGGTAGCTGCGCTCAATGGCGTAGCCTTTGTTCTCACCAGCAAAATCGCGCTGCGGTGGGAAGCTGCGGGCTTCGATGCGACCGTATATTTCGCGCCCTGCAGGAAGTGCGACGCTGAGTGGCTTCGCACTGAGCGCCTGATTGAGAGCAAAGTTCACATGGGTGCTGGAAAATCCTGCGGCGAGATTCAGCGGCACGGCCTGGGTGTCCCAATGACCGGTTGCCGCGAGCGGTTCGCCGATTTTCTTCAAGCTGCGCTCATAGGCGGCCAAGGCGGTGAGCGTCCAGGCATTGGTGAAAGTGTTGCCCCATTCGCCACGACCATTGCGGGATTGCAGGATCGACACC
>Ga0214188_100431_pt1 | contig 10840 bp, 13 predicted proteins | sample TroBogEpilimnion_5_FD_153026 | JGI IMG/M metagenome (GOLD analysis project Ga0214188, IMG submission 153026) | Freshwater microbial communities from Trout Bog Lake, WI - 01JUL2008 epilimnion | ecosystem: Environmental > Aquatic > Freshwater > Lake > Epilimnion/Euphotic zone | place: Trout Bog...
GAGGTGCCGGGGGTAGGACGCGTGCTGCACCGATGTGACTTTGTGCATGAAGGCCGCTGGGTCTATGGGCACCGTGCGTCTCACAAGGACGACCAGGCCCTGTGACTCGTATTCTGTCACGGCAGCACGCAAGTCACATAGGTGCACTCCAGGTGACTTGTTTTTCTCGGCCGCACGCATCTCCGCCAGCCACATGTGACGTATGTGACTTGAGCATGTGACTTGCTCGACTATGACTGCGACGTGACTGTACCCCGAGACCAGATCATGTGCGAGATCAATTGAATTCCTTCTGAAGAACAGTAAATCGCCCGATTTCGCGTTTTGCATCATGTCATCTATGGACATGGAAGAGACTGTGGAGTCCAAGCCCCAGGTCTGTGTGCACGCCAATGCCAACCCGACACTTCCTACTATTCCCACGGCGGCAAGCATCGTGACCTCTACCTGTACTAGGCCGGACACAATTAAATTTATGAGGAGGCTGGGCAATCTGCGGCGTCGACAGCTTCGTGAGACGGCTTTGGCTCTGGGACTGGTGGCGCCGGCGAATGCAACTCGCGCATGGCTGAAGGATCGCTTGACTCGTGCGTTCTACCAGCGGCCACACGAAGCCGACAAGGCCCTGGAAGCGGTAGCTCGCGGCGTGCGACGGCCTCACATTGTCAAGCGCTTGTTGCCGTTGTTTGATGCATGCGTCGATGCCGAGGCCATGTCGATGTCCCAATGACCGAGCACCTGGCTGAGGACCCCGCTCGCACGTTTAAAGCAGGCAGCAAATATGTTGAGGCCAGGCATATGACGACAGTGAGTGTAGAGCGCCCAAGTGACACCAGCGGCGTGGTTCGTGTGACAGCTGGCGGGCCCCGCGTCGATCTTGGCGGCGAAGCGATTTCCTTTGCTCCGGCTCCTCGTCCTCAGCACCCTCAGCACCCTCAGCACCCTCAAAACCAGGCCACCGCAGTTCCAGTCTCAGTCCCGCCGCCCGCTCAGGCGCCTCAACGGCCTCCGCCGCCGCCTCCCTCGCGACCTTTGCCTCCAGCTCGCGAGGTGCATGACACGCTGGCGGGTCTCGCAAATCCCTCCAAGCTGCGTCCACCGAGCGAATCGGATCCCGAGGACGATGAGATTGCCTCTGATTTCGGCGGCGGCAGTTTCGGTGGTGACGGCGTCGGCAGTCCCATGGGAGGCGGGAGCAGCGTGGCCGGCGAGGACGAGGATTTGCCCGACGAGGAGAACGAGCCGTTCGAGGATGAGCTGCGTCCCAGCGATGGCTTCAGGTCGCTGGAGGAGGAGAAGGCAGACATCATGTTCAAGTTGGCTCGGTATCGCAAGCGTGGTATGCCTGGCATGCGGACGTTCTCGGTGCACAGCGACATCCGCGAGCTGCGTGCCGAATTGAAACGCATCAAGACCGAGCTGGACATGGAGGCGTCCATCAAGTTCCAGCGCAAGATGCTCATGGCCATGGTCTCGGGCCTGGAGTTTGTGAACCGCAAGTACCTTCCCTTCGATTTGCAGTTGGAGGGCTGGTCAGAGACGGTGCACACCGACCTGAACTCCTACGACGAGGTGTTTGAGGAGCTGTTTTACAAGTACCGCGGCAAGGTGTCTGCCCCGCCGGAGATCAAGTTGCTCATGATGATTGGCGGCAGCGCGATGATGTTCCATTACACAAACACCATGATGAAGACGCTGCCCCAGATGACTCCCGAGGCTCTCCAGGGCATGCAAGCGATGTTTGCCAACATGCAGGCACAGCAAGGTCAGGCCCAGCAGCCGCAACAGCCCCAACAGGCCCAGCAGCCGCAACAGTATCAACAGCCACCACAGCCGCAACAATACCAACAGCCCCAGCCGCAAGCACCTCGTCAGCAACAGCCGCAGCAAGCTGGGGGCGCACGGCGTCAGATGCAGGGTCCCGGCGTGGACTTGAGCGCGTTGTTGGGCGGCTTGCCTTCCACGGTGCCTATGAACGGCCCTCCGCCCCCACAGCCCAGCAGATATCCTTCGATGCCTCCCGTCCCAGAGGTGCCGATGCCAAGCGACTTGATTTCGGAGCGCTTGTCGGACGTCGTTTCCGATGACCTGGACAGCGTGCCTGAAGATCTGCAGTCTGTGGCCAGCGTGTCGTCGTCGGAGCGGCCGAGGGGCAAGCGTGGCATCAAGAGCGTGACCATCGGCGGCGGCGGACGACGTGTGGGTACCAAGCGGACCAAAAATGTGGTGGTGATTTGAAAATTTTCGTGAGGTATGATAATGTCGTCTTCCATGACGTTTGCCACCCTGCAAGAAGCATGGGGTGTCCCGGCGTTTGTGGGAACAGACACCTCGGCCGCGGCGCCTGAGGTCAAGCCGAATCCCAAAAGCCCGACGGTGCAACAGAACGTGCTCGAGCAGACCCAGACCGCTCAGAACAACCTCTTGTTTGTGACCGCGTACATGAGGCAGGTGTACAAGCAGGGTGGCGCGGCTGCAGTTTTGGGTCTCATGGATGCAGACATCGCCAAGGCCGTACGCAGCCAGTCCTTGCTGACCTTCGATTGGCTGGACGCCGACGCGCTGCTCTTGGGCTTCTTGTTTGCATGTGCCTTGTGGCTCTTTGGCGACGCTTTAAAACGAAAACCGTAGCTAGTAAACCAGTCGATCACGCAGCGCTTGCAATTCGTGTTTGCGTTCTTCGGCGGTCATGGCCATGAAGTGGAGGACAAATGTGTCGCGTCGGCCATTTTGAAGTTCGGACCAGACGGAATTGAAGGCCGTGGCAGGCTCGATGCGGATTCGGTCTGTGCATCCCATGGCATTCTTTTGTATGAGATCGTGAAGTGCCGATTGCTCATACGCCCATTCCTCGGCATATCTGGGGATTGTGCGCATGTGCCACCATGTTTCCAGGAAGGCTTTGGTCCATGCCGAGGACTTGACGATGACGACGCCGCAATTGATGGCATAGGGTCCATTGGGATGGTCGGAGCACCCGATGAGATCATGCGAACTATGAATCCAGCGATCCAGGGTGGTGTCATGGTCATTGAACGCCGCATCGCTGTCCATCCACATGACAACATCGTACGTGTCCAGCAACTCGCGCAGTTTTTTGACTTTTTGCCAGGTCGGCTTGACGTCTGGGGATTCGGCGACAAAATGTTTGAACGCATAGCCGTGTCTGCGCGCATAGACCTCGTTGATATCTGAGGCAAGTTGGGCGTACTGCGGCAACAGATTGGGCGTGCTGAACATGAGGATGCACACCGACGACGGCACAGAAGGTCCAGCGGGTCCAAACGGGTCGCGGCGCATCGACAGGAGCGCAAGAGCTGCCAGCGCCATGAGGCCGAGGGCACGTGCCATGATGCAGCGAGAGAAAATTGTTGCGTACACACACAGAGACCATGGAGCCTTCCTCGGCGCTGGCTCTGGGCGCGTATATCTTGCTGCTGATCGCGACGGTGCCCCAGTTGCCCGTATCGACAGTGCCAGTTGCGGTGGTGGTGGCCGCGTACATCTTCAGTGTGGTCCGCGTCGCAACGTCCGAATCGAACCCAGAGACATCACGGCGGTGTGCGAGAGCTGCACGCTTGTGTTACGTGACCTATTTTTTGTTGAAATTGGTGTGTCCTTTGCCGTGGCATTGGTACGATGTCTTGGGTGTTTTGGTCGTGGTGTTGCCGCAGGGGTCTCAGCCTTGGCATGCGATTGTCGCGGCGTATTATGTGGCGAGCATTGCGGCGTACGCGAAGAAAGGGCAACATCTCCAGGTCACCGCTCGCAGCATGTTGTTGATCGCGTCTCTCATGAATGCACAGAGCTTAAAGGTTCCGGCAGATGAGGAGGGGGAAGGCCTTTGATACTTGATACATGATACACGAGTGCACGATGGACCCTGATGTGTTGCGTCGCGTCTTGGTCCTCATAGATCAGCCGACATTGGTCACATGTTGTTTGGCGTCCAAGGTTCTCCACAAGACCTTGACACGTCCGGGCGTGTGGAAGTGTGCGACGGTGCACAAGCCCAGCGCGGCGGCGGCAGCGTGCGTCTCGACCCTTCAGAGCACCTATGTGACTGTGGTGTGCAGCGACGTGTGCGGCGTCGAAGAGTTCATGCGAGAGCTGGACGCCCCTGTTCGCCGCTTGAGCGTGTCGTTGTACCCGGAACCAGACAAGGTGCCACGGTCGTGTCAGATCGGGACCCTTGCCGCCCGGTTTGCATCGACTCTGGAGGAGCTGGTGATTGAGTGGGGCAGCATTCCGTTTGCTGTGGGTTTGGTCTTCGAGGAGTCCTTGCCTCACCTGCACGAGTTGCGCGTGATCGAAGAAGGTCCAGATCCACTTCGGCGCGTGGAGGTCTACTTTCATGCGGAGATGCCCAGACTGCGAAATGTGCACCTCCGCGTGATGACGAGTGACATCTTGGCTCACACGCCCCGCATGAAGAGCCTGAAGCACGTGCGGTATGAATCTGGTGATGAGTTGTACGAGGACAGCACGCTGGAGGGCGTCTCGCTGGATTCACTGTACCTGAACGCCGGCTCTCGAGTGGAATGGACGTATCTTTCAAGCGCCATCGCACGTGCCGCATCCATCAAACAGCTGACCCTCCTGTGCTCCTGTCCGTTTGAGTTGGACACCAGACTGCCCGTGCGTGACATGTGCTTGCGCGTGACCCAATCGACGTCGCTGGTGTTGTCCCTGACCGCCGCTCGTGCCATGGAGTCTTTGGTGGTCCTCAATTCCGGGAGCTGCAATGGATGGACCGTGCGCTTTACGGAGTGCGGCTCATGGGACAGATTCATGATGTTTTTGAAGAATACAGACGTGTATGTCGGCCGATATGGCGTGGAAGTCACCGTGGAGTTTTGAACGATGTGACTTTTGACGATGTGACTTTTGACGATGTGACTTTCGACTTTGCTGACTTTGCTGACTTTTTGTGGCACTGCACACGGTGTTGTATTTGTTTTGTTGTATTTTTTACTGTGCCCGTCCCCTATGCCTTCGCGTATGCATCCATCCGTCTCGGCTTTGTTAGATTATGTGCGCCAACAGAGCGGAGACAGTTTCGAATTGTTTGTGATCAAGTGTGCCTCACTCAGGATGCGGATGGCCATGGGGTTGTGTGTGCAATGCCAGTTTGCAAATGAACTGCTGCATGTTCTGGTCAATGAGGCAAGGTCATGGGATGATGTGACTTTGCCAGAGGTGACGCCCCCTCGTTTCATCTCGACCTCGGAGATGCTGGTGAGTTGGCGCATGGTCTAAAACCTGGTTTAAAACCTGGTCTAAAAGTGTAAAAGTCTAAAAGTCACATGCGTGATGCAGGATGACAATGAGATACCTCCTGGACTGCTTGCAATTTTAGCCGCGGAGCCATTGGAGGATGCTATTTGAACTGCCTGAGCCTGATCCAGGATATTGTGAACGACTGGCATTGTACCGGCTGGCATTGTACCGGCTGGCGTTGGCACGCGGCATGTAGTTTGTGCGAGTGGCATTGGGGCGACTGGTGTTTGCACGGCTGGCGTTGGGACGAGTGGCATTCGGACGAGTGATATTTGTGGTATTTGTGCGATTCGTGCGATTTGAAGTTGATTGATTGCCAAGGTTCCGAGTGGTGTTCCTGGTGTTCCTGGTGTTCCTGGTGTTCCTGGTGTTCCTGGTGTTCCTAGTATAATTGGACTTGTTGTTGTTCCCGTTGTTGTTCCTGTTGTTCCTGTTGTTGTTATAATTGTTGTTATTGTTCCTGTTGTTCCTGTTGTTCCTATTGTTGTTATTGTTGTAATTGTTGTTGTTATAATTGTTGTAATTGTTGTTGTTATAATTGTTGTAATTGGACGTGTTGTTAGTATTCCTATTGTTCACAGCATTCTTGGTGTTGCGTGTGGTGTTGCGGGTAGTGTTGCGGGTAGTGTTGCGGGTGGTATTATTCTTGGCGGAGTTGTTGGTTCGGCGCGGACTGACCATTCCAGAGCCACCGTACCCACCGTACCCACCGTACCCGCCATAGCCGCCATAGCCACCGTACCCGCCATAGCCACCGTACCCACCATATGGTCCGTAGGTGCTTCCGTAGGTACTTCCGTAGGTGCTCATGCCTTGGCAAAAGAAAAAAGTGCCGCCAAGATCAAAGCGAGTGCCCACCACCCCGAAAATCCACCGAAGATGAGCTCGACGGTAAAGAACAGTGCAAGCCATTCGCGCGGGACATAGAGTGCAGCAAGTGCAATCAGAATGCAGGCCATCCAAGGTGGCACCTTTGACCGTCCGTACAAATTCATGACTGGAACCTCGAGTTTCTGAAGAGTGAGATTACACGCGGCGGGAAACTCAACGGGAGCGACAAATGATTGTGGCGTGTCCCCCACTTCCTGAGTTGCCAGCACGTCCTTGACTGCATAGATGTTCAGGTCGGGTGTGAGAGACAATTGGATGTCCACTTGGAAGGTCGCGCGTGCCTTGCGGAGTTTCAGCGCGCCCTGTTTGCTGATGACATAGGCGTGCGTCCCGTAAAATCTGGGCATGTCCACAATATCTGGGGTTTCTGCGGTGTCTTTACCAGCTGTACCTGGTGTACCTAGTCGGTCCTCTTGGGGAGAGAAGGCATACGTTTGTGATGTGGACGGGTCCAAGTATCCCAGCAGCAAGATATCGAAATCCCGTGGCGCATGATCCAGCACAGATGCAAGCCTGTCCTTGAAGTTGTCGCACAACACAACGTCATCCTCTACAATGAGCGTGGACTCGTGCCCGGCGGCAGCACACACTTTCCACAGAGCTATGTGAGACAATGCGCATCCCAAAGCTCCCGGCGTGCACGTCTGCCAACACGCTCGATGGACATCTGGAGGAGGTGTCCCAACGCGCTGAAAGTCACGGCCGTCAACGGCATCGAAGCGGGCATAGGAGATCCCAGCAAGATCGAGGCGACTCGCGACCCGTGACCATCGTTCGGTGGCCCTGGGCAAACTGATGACATATGTGGCGTCCACGGGCATGTGCACTTTGGCCTCAAAAAAATCTTGACAGACTGGAAGTTCCATGTTGCGCCAATCTGACACTCTGGGCAAAGGAGATGTGATCGCACAGGCATCGTTTGCTTTGTCACTGGTCATCACTGCCGTCCTGGCCGCCGTGCAAGCCCTGGGTGGCAATGTCCTCAGTCGTGGATGGGCCAAACTGTTGGTCTTGGTCGGTTTGGTGGGCGCGGTGTACCTCGGCTCATCACGCGATTTCTACTTGCCGTTCCTGGGACCCAATGTGACGCCTCCATCAGTGTTGCAGATTGGCACACCGACCGATGCAACTGTGGCGTTGACTGTCGTTGCCCCGCCCGGCGCGACCCATGTCATGTACTGGGCAGCTCAGGCGTCTTTGCTGACAGCCTCCGATCCCAAGACGGCATACGGCGCATTCTCGAATTCTGGAGTTGTGCCCGTTGCTGGAGGACGTGCGACATTGCGTCTTGCATGCCCTGGCGCGTACCAAGTCGGCATGCTGAAGAAGAAGGTCCTGCCTCGCCACGTGCACTTCCGCTATGTGTTTGGCAACGGTATGGTCTCGTCTGTTAAAACCCAGAATGTGTCCTGCCCTTGACCCTGCCCATGACCCTGCCCATAACCAGCGTTTTTTTCGCATCTGGGAGCATGAGTTTCAGTGCCACAGATCTTGCCGCCCGCATTGCCAGTGTGGTGACGCCGCTGCAGATCGGAGATGTGGAGGCTGCCGTGAAACTCGCACTGGCCAATGCGTTTGCGGTTCGACAACGACAACAACGTCTGGTCATGACGACCGAGGGCTCTGATGTCGGTATCGCCTGCATTGAATTCGATAGCGTCTCTGGGCTCGTGACGGCGACCCTCACTGTCTCTGGGTCCCAAGCACGTCTGATCCTTCGCCGAGCCGCGGGTGCCAGCTCATCATCCTTTCAAGGGAATGCACGATTGGTCAATACGCTCCAAACTGCGACTGCCTCATTCATTCCTCGTCCGGTCGTGCCAGTATTCAACAACACATGGTCCAACGTGCTGATTTAACGGTTTAAAGAGCGAAGGACCAAACACATGTACGCCATGTACGCCATGCTCATCACACTGACACCTCGGGGCGCCGAGATTCCCAAAGATCCGTGTGTGATATCCAAGGTGAAGACAGATTTGGTCGTGAGACCGTTTGCGCCCCTGGATCCCTGGCCCAAAAAGTACTCTGTCTACGTCGAATTCCCAGACTGCTTCGTGGTGCCTGTGCATTGGGCACTGAACACGTATCCCGATGCCGATATAAAAGACACACGCCCAGCGCCAGATCCAGCGCCACGGCTGATATTTCAGGGAGTCCTCCAAGACGGATTGCGACAAGGCGAGGCGGTTGGGGCAGTTCAACAGGAATGGGCGAGCCAAGGAGGCGCGATGTTGTGTCTCGGGACAGGCATGGGAAAGACGGTGACGGCGCTGTATTTGGCATGCACTCTCAAGCTCAAAACACTTGTGGTCGTACACAAAACCTTCCTGAAAGACCAATGGAGAGCTCGAGCAGCACACTTTATTCCACATGCCCGCATCACTGAAGTTCAGGGAGACGTCTGTGATGTGAGTGGCGACATTGTGATTGCCATGGTACAGACTCTGGCATCTCGCAAGTATGTGTGCCCTGGTTTTGGACTGTTGATTGTCGACGAAGCTCATCATTGGGCCGCGCCACACATCAGTCAGAGCATGTTCGGATTGTGCACGCCATACCGTCTCGCTCTCACGGCGACTCCTCAGCGTGCCGATAAGTTGGACCGGGTCGTCAGTTGGTTCCTTGGCCCCGTGGCGTTCAGTGCTGCACGGGAACAGGGCGGAAAGACCAGGGTTCGCTTTGTCTCGTACTCGAGCGACGGGTATCGCATGCCTCCTCCCGTCAATCGTCGTGGTGACTTGGATTATACGGGCGTCGTGTCGATGCTGGTGGAAGACACAGCAAGAACTCAGATGCTCATCGACCAGACGGCCTCCTTGGTCAGCGAAGGTCACGATGTTTTGGTGTTGTCACATAGACGCGGGCATTGCACGGACATCGCACAGGGGCTGGTCTCGCGCGGCATTGATGCGGCAACGTATTTGGGCGGCGACAAAAACACACCGGACGCTCGAGTGTTGGTCGCTACATATTCGCTGACAAGCGAGGGGTTTGATTGCCCTCGATTATCGGCGTTGGTCATGGCCACTCCAGGCAGCAATGTGGAGCAGGCATGTGGACGTGTGATGCGTGGCGCTAGTCGGGATGCCGTGATCATCGATGTTGTGGATCAGTGGGGCATTTGTTTTGCTCAAGCGGCCAAACGGCGTGCATTGTACCGTCGTCATGGATTCGCATACGAGTCAAAGTCACCCGAAAATGTTCCAGAAAATGACCCCAGCTCTGTTGCATTTGCATTTGTTGATGAAGTGTAAAACGGCGGTGACACGGGGACACACTGCTAACAGCCCGACGCTCTTGGCCAATTGAGCTAAGTCGGACTTTTGACTCTGCGACCGAGAGACAGACTCCGACTGAGAGACTCGAACTCCCACCCTTCAGGTATTCTGTTCATCGCACACCATGACCGTACCTGTATCACCGCCCAACATTTCCTATATACTGGGAGAAGACTCTGTTGGTATTGTCGACATGAGCTTTTACAAACGAGGTGCCTCCGTGTCTGGGGTCACACTCTCTGTATCCGGGAAGGTTGTACCCCGGCATATGGACCCTATAATACCCCACCTTGTCTTTAGGACAGTGGCCCGCATTGACGGCTGCAGCATTGGCCACACAGACCCGTGAGTACTGGTTCGGCATGACGCCATTGCGGAAACTGTTGGAATCTGCACCGGCGATGACTTGCTTGATCACGGACGGCATGTTCTGCACGATGCTTGGAGGTATTTTGGAAGGATCCTGGTAGCCTTTCAAGCAATGATCATACAGAAAATCATAGCATTTGGGTGCATATACGTTATCATCGCTGCCGTTCTCGTATGTGACGCATGCGGTATCAATCAAGTACTTGCTTGGTGTGTACCCGACCCCGGAATATGGAGTGATTTGACCAGGGGGTCCAGGGGGTCCAGCCGGTCCTGTCGGTCCTGTCGACGGCGCATAGGAGTACACTGTCTTCTTGGGATTCGGGCCGGAAGACATCAAGTTTTGTGGTGAACCCGTTTGTGGTGCGGTCGGCTGGCGATGGTTGTAGATGACGACTCCGGCCACGCCTGCAACTGGCACCAGACCCAATAATCCAAAGGCGAGGAAGAGGGCCATGGTATACTATAACCTATACTTCAACGTATCATTTTTTACTCAGGTGCGTGATCAGGTGCGTGATGCGACATATCCACCGATAGCCATGGCTGCCAGAATTGCCGGCAAAAAGGCTGCGATAAATCTGAGGAGAGGTGGCAAGTTCAAGGCAGCAGTATATGGACCAGGCATGTGTGCATTGACGAGAGACTCGATGCTGAATGCGCCGACGGGATAATAGCCTTTTGTGTGGACGAGCTGGGCGCTGAGTGAGCGTGGCACTGGATCCATGGGGTTGACGACACGCACGCATTGTGGCACCAGGGCATTGAATCTCTTGACAAATTCGGAGCCACCCACCGGAGGCCCACCAAACGTGACGACCACAAGCCTGTCCCGTAGATCTGGGTGAGCGCACGCGATGTGAAGAGCCGCAAGGGTGGCCAGGGCACCTCCCAGCGAGTGACCAGTGCAAATGATGCGACCTTGCTTCGGCAACTGAGATTGAATTGCATCCCAAAGACGTGCCGAGATGGTATTGTATGCCTCCTGGAATCCCCGGTGTGTTTGCATGGATGGAAGA
>Ga0214188_100432_pt1 | contig 10807 bp, 10 predicted proteins | sample TroBogEpilimnion_5_FD_153026 | JGI IMG/M metagenome (GOLD analysis project Ga0214188, IMG submission 153026) | Freshwater microbial communities from Trout Bog Lake, WI - 01JUL2008 epilimnion | ecosystem: Environmental > Aquatic > Freshwater > Lake > Epilimnion/Euphotic zone | place: Trout Bog...
TGGCACTCGACAAATCAGTTCCCCATAATGATGTTGACGTACTCGACAAAATTGTTTCTCATTAAGTCGTTCGCCTAACCCAACCATCCGCCGTGAAGCCGATCATCAAGACCATAAACTCCCCGTGTGCTCATTGCTCGAAGCCATTTGATCACGAAGTTCTATTCCGTGTAGATGGCGAGGATTATCCAGATCTTAAGCAGCGAGTCCTGAACTACACCGCTTTCACGAGTCCGTGTCCAGCTTGTCATGGCCAGTCTAATGTTCCTCAGGACTTCAAGTATTTTGATTCTGCTGCTGGCGTTCGATACGTGGTCTATTACTTCCCCAAGGGTTCAGAAGCTCAGCTAGAGGATACCATTGCGGGAGTTGCTTGCCTCCGCGACTCTGGCACGCGGACTCACTATGTACATATGATTTCAGACATACTTCAGACCATCAAGCTATATGAGGCCGGAACCCCACCGCCTGAGAACGATTTCCCAGTGAGTGAGGCTGCAATGGTCAGAAGTAAAGCTCTTTCGAGTGAGGCCGACGATTCCATGAAGCGCGTTATGGAGGCGATGCGCCATCAGCAAGAGACAGGACAGTTCCCGCCCGGCTTTATCGAGAACATTAAGCGGGGACGAGCGATCATGGATGCGGAGAAGCAGCAGGCTGACGCACCCAAAAAGCCATCGCTATTTAAGCGGCTGTTCGGAGGATAGACCCCTGACATTTATATCAGATGGGCTGCCTCCTCCTTCTCTGTCTCATAGCGAGCTTACCGCTTCTGTGGTTCTTTCCCATCTTCACTTCAATAGTGGTTGGCATTGCTTGGTTACTTCTCTTTTTGATTGTCTTCGGGACCCAGCGGACGACTAGGTTTCAAGTTGGTCTCTTGACGCCTGACGAGGCTGAGATTGCATCACAGCATGGCTTTTATTTTCGGATGCCATTCGCCGCAGCGAACATCTCTAACGGTGCTTCACCTTGGCAGATATTCACAGTGGTCTGGGCAATCTATCTTGGGTGCATTGGGCTTTGGTGGTATTTGACGATTCCGGTCGCAGTCCATTTCATCTGCGCCTATCTCCGCACTACTTGCCACCCCATTTTCTTCGCACAAGAGGGAGTGCGTCTCTATGGCGGGACGCTCCTAGGATTTGCATTTGAGGCGAAGCTCCATTTACTCACATCTGTCTATGAGAAGTTTTATGGCAACACCAAACGCAACTAAACAAACCAAGGCGTACAAAACACTGCTGGCAACACATGGGGCGGCTTAGTTTTCTCTGATTCGGAAGCATCAGACCCGCCCCATCTGTGCCAGAGTTTAGACGTTTGCCCAAAAAATAAAGTCACTCTTATGACCCACAATGAGAAGTATGATGCATCACGAGCGATTAACGCCCGTGCTCGTGAGATGCGAGGCAGCTTCCTGAATACTGTAGCCTGTATTGAGCGCAAGATTGCGACTCTCCTCTTGGACTACTTTTGCCGAGACTGTCCACAGAAGCGCAAGCTGTTCTTTGATGGCATCGTTACGGCACCCTTCTTTGGCCTACGGGCGAAGAAGACCATGTTGACTCGAATACTGAAGCAGGAGTACCCACGCTACTGGGACCTGGAGAAGGACCACTTCAAGGCTTTTGATGAGGTCGCAGACTTCAGGAACCGCTTGGCGCATTGCACGCTAGATGTGAGCGACGACGCATTGACCAGACCAGTCGCAGACGGAGTCGCATTTGTTGACAGAGATGACTGCACCCCGATCACGGACAGGGACTTCAACGACTTTGAGGTCAAGGCGAATATGATCTATTCATGCTTACACGACATTGAGAGACTTCTCCCATACAAGGAGATTCTACTTCCGAAGCCATGACCAACACCGACACCAACGGCCAAACAAGGGCGAACATCAAAACGGATGCAGGCAGGAGGCTCGTATGGTATCTGTCTTGTCATCGACTCTTCCCGCTCGCCGTCGCCTGATCCGAAACGTTCGCCAATAGATGAAAATCCCACCTGAGATTCTTACGCGTCTGCAGGGCTGCGAAGCAGAAGCCCTCGCGATTCTAAAGGATGCAGAAGGGCTCATCACAGATTTTGCTCCGGCCCGAGTAGATTTCAGGGTCACCGCTAGCTCACCTCTTCCGTTGATGCCGTTTGAACTTCAAGCACAATCGCTGACCTTCATCATTCGTTACGACCACTTGCCAGAATTCAACGGCTTTGTTGCAGGGCGACATCCCAAGACAGGTCTATACTACCTTAATGAGATTGATACGATTCGTGCGGCATTGAATGAATATCGAACGATTTTTTTCAATAACAATGATGGTATATACTACGGTAACATCACTAATATCTACCAGCAGGCTTTCGTGTCTGAACCAGTCGGAGCGAGCATGAGGTTCGCTGCGATCGATGCCAATGATGTCGATCACTCGGCAGACTTCCTTGAGCATCTAAAATCACGTAAGAAGGCGATCCAGCATACTATTGCCCACTCAGATTTCGACTTCATCTTCAACGGGGTTTTGCAGCACTCGGATGGAACGCATTCTATGCGGATGGTCAAAGCTTATACCGATGGGTCTTTGGCATACACTCTCCTGAAGAACTTCATTTTAGCGCAAGGAATGAAGGAATTCCTCCGGGAACACTATCGTGTCATTAACACGCTCAACTTCCCGACAATGGGGCCTCTCTAAATTACCAATGCGAACACGGGGCTCAATCCAACTGCGGGCAATGCTCCAATTTGAATTTGGGCTTCCATCCCCTACCTGGATGAGTTGGGCGTTCGCCCAAACCAATTCCCTTCGACAGTCCATGTTTGCACTCTACATGATCGGCGCGCTACTCTTTTTTCCCGAGTAGTTACGTCTCCGAGTATCATCACCATCTCATCGGAGGATGGCGCTGCCTCTACGGTCGATGAGAGTCGCTTTGCCTTTAGGTTTTGTTTCGCTATCTATGCCGTCGCTTTCTTCTTCTGTATTCGTTTCATTCGCGCCACCCTATCAAGGCGTTATGCCAAATTGGCCGGAAACGCCTAACATTAAAGGGTACATTGTTGCGAGCCTGAGCTAGCCAGCAGATGCCCCTGGGGTTGAACAAGCCCGGCTTTAGCACTCTTGCATTCTTATGCGCTTGGTGTTGAGCGGCGGATGGCTGAACAGAGCCTGGTGTTGAATAATTCGGCATCGCTGAGGTCGGCGTTTTCGGTTTTGGAGGCAGCGGCGTGATCTTAGCGCGGCGGGGTTTGTTGCAGACGGCCATTCTTCGCGCTACGCGTTACGAAGCACCTGAACTCAAGGCGGCTAGATTGTGGCACGCAGGGTAACATGGAGGTATTTGGGAGCCGTTTGCACGAACTATTGACGCTTGTGCAATAGACTGACGCGAATGGAGTTCGCGTGAAATCTGGAGCCGGATGCATGGGGCGCGGGACGCAGGACACAGCCACCTGCGGCGCAGTGGCGAAGCAGACGCTGCTGGTACCCGGCGTGGTGTGTAGGGGGCACAGGGTTTGCTTCCCGAATTGGCTGCTAGAACCCAGGGGAGCACTCGCTAAAGCTTCCTCCTTCGCTCTTCGAGCTTCGTAGGACGCGCGGCACCCCTGGGCTGAATTACGGAAGGCCGTTGGCCTTCAAGACAAGCATGTTAGTCTGTTATGCAAGTCTCAATAAGCTTCCCAGATTCCGGCTTTCTTCTTCGCCAAGGCTACGAAGGACAAGAAAGCCGGTACTACAAAACGTGCGCTGGCTGGTTTCATATCTGGGGCGATGTGGAGCTTCCGGAACGGGCTAAAGCCCGAACAACGTACTCAGAAGAGCCCCAGAGTGCGAGGATGTTATTCGGGAGCACCAGAACTCCGCGCGGGCTTGAGTGTGGAACGGAGAGTAACTTCCTTGGGTTTGGACGTGGAAGTTCGCAGCGCTTTTGGAGTGCGGCTGCGCAACCCTGAAAGGGTGAAGCTGCCGCTTTCGAGCGTCTCGTGGCACTCGTAAGCTGACCGGCCTGCGAAAATCCAACCGGCTCCCGCCTTCGAGTATTCCACTGTACACGAGAGCCAGTCAGTACGTCGAAAGCGGTAGCTGCGCTCGTTCCTCACTGCGCAACCGCAGTCCATATGGGAGGCGCTCACAGCGTTTTGGAAGCAATGCAAGGCCCTGCCGCAAAGCGTCGGCTGTCGATGCAACTATTGAACTTATTCGGGAGGACGGGCGGGCTACGAAGGACAAGAAAGCCGGGACTACATAATGTGCGCAGGCTGGTTTCATATCTGGGGCGATGCGGAGCTTCCGGAACGGGCTGCTGCGAAGCCGCGAAGCGAACCCCGAACAACGTACTTAGAAGAGCCTCAAGAGTGCGCAGATGTTATTCGGGAGGGCAGGCTGCTGGTGAGTGCGGTGTGAGAAGGAGGCGTTGAGTTTCCTGGTCGTGATGCTGAGTACCCAGGGGCGCCTCTTTAGGGTTGAAGAGCTCTGCGAGCTGTTGGGAACTGGTGGACGTTTTCAGTTTTGGAGGTCATGGCCGTTCAGGAGTGTGAGTCGAGTGTTTTGAGGCCGGGGAGAATCCATGCGTTGATGATTCTGCCGTCAACGACCTCGTAAGTGGCGATGAGTTCGACGGTGCCGGTGCCTTCGGGGAAGGTTCGGGCGATACGTTCGTGATCCACGACGAAGCGATCCATGACGATGCGGTTGACGAGATGCGCGTGCAGATTGGGCTCTTGAAAGCGCAGGGTGAAACGGGCACGAAACTGTTCTGCACCGGAAGCGAGTAGTGTGGCGGGGTGTTCGAACAATTGCGCATCCTCGGCATATGTGGCCAGCAGGGCATCGACGTCACGGGCATTGTAGGCGTTGAGCTGCTGCTGAACGACGGCTTCTGCGGGGCTGGGGGCTGTGGTGGTGGGATGGTTCATGGGATGAATGGGAAGCGGTTGAGGGATTGTGAGATTTGGATGTGGCGGTATGGTTTTAACGTGGCGGGGTCCTGTGCAGACGCTGCTGGTGGGCAAAGGGTGTGGCGGAGTAATGGGTTTGCTTCCCGGTTGTTACATCGGTACCCAGGGGAGCACTCGCCAAGGCTCGCCACCCCTGGGCTGTATTCCGCAGCTCCGTTGGAGCTGAAGAGCGCTGCTGACGGAGGTAATGGTAAAGATGATTTCTTTCCATGCGTCAAGGACAGCTCGGCACAGTCAATAAGATGAACAAAGCCTGTCTTGTATGAAGGTCGGTTGTTCATGTCATCAAGAGTTGTGGTTTGGCTACTTATCGTTGCTACGAATCCACCGATAATCCATTTGCTTCGCAGTGGCGAGTGCGAGGGATTCGGATTCGAGGCGGGAGACGAGATGAAGGGCCATGTCAATTCCGGCAGAGATGCCAGCCGAGGTGATGATGATGCCTTGATCGACCCAGCGAACATCTTTTTCCACGGTCACGTTTGGGAACATGGATTTCATGTCGTCGATGTCGGCCCAGTGAGTGGTGGCGTGTTTGCCGTCGAGGAGTCCGGCTTTGGCGAGGAGGGAGGAGCCGGTGCAGACGCTGGCGGTGAGCTTGGCCTTTGCCGAAGTGGTGGAGATCCAGTGGATCACCTTTTCCTTTTTGAGTTCGGCTGAGACGATGCCGCCGGGAATGAGGATGAGATCGATGGGCGGATGATCGGCGAAGGAGAAGTTGGGAGTGACGATGAATTTGCCGCGTGCTCGAATGGGGGCGGTGGTCTCGCCAACAGTGAAGACTTTGAAGGGCGGCTGAGATCCGGGCTCCAGCCGCGGTTTGACGCGGGAGGCCACGGAGAAGACTTCGAAGGGGCCGCCGAGGTCGAGGACTTCGATGTCGTCATAGATGAAGATGCCGACGTTCATGGGATGCGCGGGGCGGGGAAGTTTGCGGTTGTTGGCGATTGTTTGCGATTGTTTGCAGTGGTTGAGAAGAGTTGAAGAAGAGGGCACCGGAATTGATTGGCCGCAAAAAGACGCAGAGGGCGCAAAAATGAGGAGGGGAGAATGGAAAACGCGGGATGAACGGCGAGATGGGGGCGGAAGGTTTTGCGGCTCATGGGAGTTCTGGGCGTGCGTGATTGACGATTGATGAGCAATCGTTTTTTTGATTTTGGACTCCCTGGATGCCGTGGTCGAAGGGTTATTGAAGCGTGTCAGACTGGGGTGCGATTTAGGAGTGTGATGAACCACTCGACGTTGGCGGAGAGGGTGTGGGTGCCGAATTCGTCGTGCAACTCCACGGCGACGCTGATGATGGCGCGACCTTTGGCGGCGAGATCGGCGCGGAGTCGATCCAGCTCTTCGGGTGGTGTGGTGACGGTGGAGGTGATCGCGCCGTTGGCAGGTTTGCGGAATTTGGATTCGAGACGGCGGACGACGGGGATTACGCCGGAATCGGAGCCGAGATCCCGCAGAAGGAATTCACCGCTGGAGGCCTCTGCAAGTGCGAGTTGGGCGCTGGCGTGGACGGTGCCCAGATGATTGAGATATTGGGGACCGGCGGGAAGGCGGAGGAGTTGCGCAGGGTCCGTGACGGACTCGATGCCGAGGAAGCGGTTGAAGGGGAGCTCGGTGACGCTGTGCTTCATGCGACGGAGTTGTTGCCCTTTTTGGCAAGGCTTGCAAGGTGTAAGCTATTGTCCCCTATACGGCTTTCAGCAAGCTCTTGCATCTTTTCATTGCGAGAAAGCAAGTTGGATTGGCTCACCATGTGATTTCATGTTCGATCTGTCATATCATGGTATTTGTATTGCAAGGTATGGTTCGATGATGGACTCCGGCGCTGCGACTGATCCTCCGCCAGCCGTGCCGCCCTCAATGAGCCTGCTCCAAACAGAACAAATGAGTATCTGTCCGATAGATCAGCGCATCGCCTGAAATCGCCGGGGATGCGCTGATGCGCTCGCCCAGATTGTTTGTGGCTAGCACATCAAACTTCGTACCGGAGCGAATGACAAAGGTCGTGCCCTTGATGTTGCTAACGTAAACCTTGCCATCGCTCGCCACGGGTGACGAATTGCATTCGCCACCTTCACCCAGCCGCTCGCGGTAATGCTCCTCGCCGGTCCTGCCATCCAGACAGACCAGCACGCCATTGTCCTTCAGCACATAGAGCAGCTTCTGGTAGTAAAGCAGCGATGGCTCCACTGGCCCGGGCTTGTCATTGACCCACACCGTCTCCGGCGGCTGCCCGTCGCCGCGCAACCGAATGGCATGGATCGCGCTTTGCCGCCACGTTTGCAGGAACACCATCCCGTCGCCATACACTGGGCTGGAGATGATCTCGCCATTGAACGGCCCGCTGCCCTCGCCGTACTGCCAGCGTTCTTCATGCGTGACCGCATCAAAGGCCGTGAGGCGGTTCTTGCCCGGCACGAGAATGTCTTCCTGGCCGTGATGTTTCACCCGCAGCGGCGTGGCGTGGGCCGTGCCGATTACACGGTCCTTTTTCCAGGCAATGTCCCCGGTCTTCGGATCGAGGCCGATCACGTAACACGGCCCCGTATGATGATCCCAGGAGAACAGCACCGAGTCATTCAAGACGACCGGGCTGATGTTATAGCCCCAGGCCATTTTCGGATCGCCAAACTTCGGCAGGTAACGCGTCACCCACACCAACTTTCCGTCATGCGTGTAGCACGCGATGTCCGCATTGCCAAAGGCCACATACAGCGCGTCATCGGTCACTGCGGGGGTGTTCGCGGCGAGATTGGATTTGGCATGCACCTTCTGATTCACGCCGAAGCCGAAGTCATGCCGCCAGAGTTCGCGCCCGGACTGCCGATCATAGCACAGCGTCAGCAGGGATTTGCCACCGTCGGTCGTTACTTCGGAAGTGATGTACACCTTGTCACCCCGCACGACGGGAGAACTGGTGCCCCAGCCGGGCAGCTTGACCGACCACCGGACATTCTTCGTCAGCGACCATTCGGTGGGCAGCTTGCGGCCGTCCGCGACCCCATCCGCCTGCGGCCCGCGCCAACCCGGCCAGTCCATGCCACTCTCAGCGGCGAAACCCGTCACGTGAAACGCAAGCATGCTTGAGAGGGCAACGGGAAGGCGAAAGAGAGAATGCATGATGAATGGGGGATGGCGCGTGTGGCCGATCAGACACCAACGGTCCGCCCTTCCAAGACTTTCTGCCACGAGCCTTGAGCCTGCCGAGGCCAACGTCCCTTTGCTGAAAATCACTTCCATATAATGCCAGGCATTTTTAAATTGTGCGCGCCAATTTTCGCTCCACATTCCGCGCCATGAAACACGCTCAATCCTCTGATCCCCAGGCGCTACCGCTCGAAGAACAGCTTGTCGGTGTGAATGCGAAAACGGGGCTCTATCCTGGCGCGCGGTCGTGGTCGGGTGGGAGATTCCGCGTTCTGGGTAAGGGGCCGCTTGAGTCCTATTGTTATCACGTGATGTCTCGCACCTGCGGCGGTGAGGTGTTCTTTGATGGGGTGGAGAAGGAGGCGCTGCGGCGTGTGATCTGGCGCATGGCGGAGTTCTCTGGGATCAAGGTCGTGACCTACTGCCTGATGAGCAATCATTTCCATCTGCTTGCCGAGGTGCCGCATCGTGGCACGTGGTTACAGCGGTTTGAGGGGGCGGATGGCGAGGTGAGACTGCTGGAGCACCTGAGTATTCTCTACAGCCGCGCTTACGTGGGGCTGCTGCGAGAGGAGTTGGCCGATCTGCGCGCACGTGGAATGGCAGCGCTGGCGGAGCAGAGAGTAGCGGCGCTCAAGAAGCGCTTCTGCGATCTGTCGCTGTTCGTCAAAGAGGTGAAAGAGCGTTTCAGCCGCTGGTTCAACAAACGGCGTGGAAGGCGTGGTACGCTGTGGATGGATCGGTTCAAAAGCGTGCTGGTGGAAGGCAAGGGCGAACCATTGCGCACGATGGCGGCTTACATTGATCTCAATCCGGTGCGTGCGGGGTTGGTGAAAGATCCGAAGGATTATCGCTGGTGCGGTTATGCGGAAGCGCTGGGCGGCAGTCGCCGCGCGCAGCGTGGTTTGTGCAAAGCGCTGGGCAAGCCGGTGGACGGCTGGAAGAGTGCGGAGGCAGCAGCGGCGTATCGGTGCCTGCTGCATGCGGAGGGGCGGGAGGTGAAAGATGCGCAGAATGAGAAGGTGGTATCTCGTGGTGTGACGGCGGAGTCTGCGCGCGCGGTACTTGCGGAGAAAGGCAGGCTGAGTCCTGCCGAACTAGTGCGATTGCGTGTGCGATATTTTACTGATGGCGTGGTCCTGGGGAGCAAGGAGTTTGTGGAAGGCGTCTTCGAAGCGCAGCGAGAGCATTTTGGCCCGAAGCGGAAAGATGGAGCGCGACGCATTTCGGAATCGGATGCGCCTTTCTACACTCTACGCCATTTGCGGATTCGACCGCTGGAGTAATTCAGCCAAGCTCGACAATGGAAAAGCTGGAAGCTTTGTGAAGTCGTGGCATGCGCAGGTTTGTGGTTGACCCGCTATGCCGTAACGATGCATTTGGGAGTAAACGTGCGCGATCAAATGAGTGCGACTTCATTTAAGCCTGTAGCGTGCAGAGGCTTCGTCTGCATGGTTGCTGCTCAACTGGAGGTGAGGAACATACGGCAAGGCAATCGCCGATTTGGTCGATGGAAACGAAGGGGCGAGACGATGGGAACGGGGTTCAAGGAGCCAATTTTCGATCCGATTTCCGCCTCGGCTTGATGATTACTTCATGCGGCGCAGACTATGCGTCCAGTCCGCCGGTTCCTCCTATCATGAACCTGCCACGTGGAATGCCTGCCGCTGTAGAAACAGCGCCACGCCACGGGCGATGCCGTTGGCGATTTTGTCGCGGTAACCTGCCTGTTTGAGCCGCACCGACTCGCTGGGGCTGGTGATGAATCCGCACTCCACTAGCACTGCGGGACACACGGCGCGGGCCACCACGGCGTAGTCACGCGCCTTGGTGCCACGATTTTCTGCTTTTGTCGCAGAGCAAACCAGGTGCTGCACGGCGCTGGCAAACTCTGCACTGCTACCATCTGTATGCCGCTGGCTGCTTCCGGCGCGCAGTAATTGACGTGTCGAGAGCGGCTGGGATTCGGCAAAGTAGGTTTCAATGCCCTCGGCTCCGCTGCCCGCGCCATCGGTATTCAGATGCACGCTGACAAAGGCGGCGGCCTGATGCGTGCTGGCCAATGCGGCCCGCTCATCCAGCGACAAGAAGCTGTCGTCGGTGCGGGTCATGACCACGCGTAGCCCGGCGGCTTGGAGCTCTTTTTTGAGCCGATTGGCGATGTCGAGGCTGAGGTTTTTTTCAATGACGCCGTGAGCCACCGCCCCGCCATCATGTCCGCCGTGGCCGGCATCGACCACAACCAGTGGGGCCGTTTCAGCCCAACAAGATTGACAGGGAAGAGGGACGGCAGCCCGCTGCTGCTCTAGCCATACGAGGGAGAAGGCGCTGCCTCCGAGGGCCGAAAAAGCGACCCAAGTTTGCAGGCTCAGGGTGATGAGTGAGCGAAATTTCAAAAAATATATTCGGAATTATAAAATATTTGATTGAATTAACAATCGGATTTTCTACAATAGCCATATGAAGACGCCCTGCCCTGCATCTCGTGTGATGTGTTCTCTTGTGCTTTGCTTGGGAATCGCTGCAGTGTTGCTGCTCGCGCCCCAGAGCGCTTACAGTCAGCCGGCTTATCCACCCGCTGGAGCGGGACTCCAGCCGCCCCCGACCCAAGCCAGCCGCCAATCGGCCGCAGCGATCCAAGCTCCGGCCAACCGTCCTCAAGTCGCATCCACGTATCCTCCGTATCCCCCGCCT
>Ga0214188_100436_pt1 | contig 10732 bp, 8 predicted proteins | sample TroBogEpilimnion_5_FD_153026 | JGI IMG/M metagenome (GOLD analysis project Ga0214188, IMG submission 153026) | Freshwater microbial communities from Trout Bog Lake, WI - 01JUL2008 epilimnion | ecosystem: Environmental > Aquatic > Freshwater > Lake > Epilimnion/Euphotic zone | place: Trout Bog...
TCATTCCTCCACCCCCAAAGCCATAGGCCTCCCTTGGCAGTTCTGGCAGCATCTTTCCTTCAGCATCATGCACCCGCACCTTCATTCGTTGCGGGTAGCCTGTGCTGCGGTAGTCACCGCCCTCGGCAATGTCGAAAGGCCGCTTGCCCTCATTATGCACCACCAGTGCCGCCGGGATCTCCTGCCCGATGACGACCGTCTCCGGCAACCGCAAGGCAAGCTTCACCTGCTGCGGCACCGGTTTTTTTTTCGGCCATGACTGATCCAGAGGCAGCACCTGCTCCCCAAGCACGGGCAGACAGGCAGAGCAGAACGACAGCAAGACAGTTCGCATTTTCATGACGAATCCCAGTATACGTGCGGTGGAGCAGGGCAACAGGCTGGCAGTGCCCCGGGTGCCAGGCAACAGCGGCTATTATGTTTCGCGGCGGCCTTCTGGCGGCTATGACCCAAGCCAGTTCCCGGCGGCCGACCTGCTGCGCGCCCGCGATGATTTGCTCATCGCAGGGCAAGAACTGGCTCTGACGCTCGGCAAAGGATACGGCAACTTCGGGAGCTATGTCGCGCTGCGGCTGGTACGCACTCCGCCAGAGATTGAGCCAGTCATTCAATGGCTGCGGCAAGATCCAGCAAAGACGGGAACTAGGCTGTCAAACATGTTTGATGGCTATCTTGATTCCATGACAGGGACGCTCGCCGCAGCCGAGATCGCAGAAACGTTCCTCATGGACTGGCCAGCTGATAACGCTCATATGGAATGGATCAAGCGCCTACGTCCCTGTCTGCTAGGGCTGCGCATCCCTTTGATCAAAGGGACACGCTGGGATAAAGAGTTGTCCAAAGCAAGCGATCTACAGCACGAACTTCCCGCTTCTCAGACGCAGCATGCCACGTATCTGCGCCTTTTGCATTTGGCCATGCAAAAGCCCGCCTTTGAGTCGCAGGTGTTTGCTGATTTCGCACAGCTTCATCTCTCTGAGGAACCGGAGCTTGTGCTGGCATCATGCCAGCGTGTGATCGAGCAATCACCAGAGAAATTTTATTTAGGATTGTGCAGGGTTTTCAAAGACCACGAGGCGCTTGCGCCGCCTTCACGCCGACTGGAATGGGTGCGTCTGCTGATGCGCCTGCAGCCGGTCATGCAGAAACAAGCTGACACCTCAAATCTGCAAGGTTGGTTGACTGCATCGCCTTTCAGACTGCCGTGCTGGCCGAGCTAAACCGCCGTCAGATTCAACTGCCATGGATGCAAGCCCTCCATCTGCGACTCGCTTGGCGCAGTCATGTAGATTTGCACGACTTCTTAAGCCCCAGTAGGTGCAAAACCACACTGGACTATCTGACAGAGGTTTTTTCTTTCGACCTGCAAAACTCCAACCGAAACTACCCGTCCAAAATTCAAAGCGCCAAGTTCTTCGCGCCACACACCAATGCCCAGGAGGTGCTGGAGGCCACGCGAATCCTGCATGCTGCCATCTCCCAAAAACTTCTGGAGCGAACCTTCTCTCATCCGCTCCGCCTTCAAGCCTCCCGCTGCCTGAAGCGCATCATCGAGCTGGGCCAGGAGGTCGAAAAAAGCTGCGCTGGAGTGCCCGATGGCACGTGGGATGGAGCTATTCATCCCAGTCAAAAAAACGAGGCCGTTGAACTGAAGAAGACCCTGGATGCCTTGCCAGATTGATCAACTTTGTCAGTGTGATCAACTGCATTCAATGAATGCCCTAGCCGCGACATTTTCAAAACCGAAAATGCCGCAGCCATTCAGTGCCATCCAAGACTAATCTTCCCCACCCGCAGCAAGCTGCGCAATGACATTGATGTCTTCAAGCGTCGTGGTGTCGCCCTTGATCAGTTCGCCGGCGGCGATCTGTTTCAACAGGCGGCGCATGATTTTGCCGGAGCGGGTCTTAGGCAGCGCTGCAGCAAAGCGGACCTCATCCGGCGTGGCGACAGGGCCGATGACTTTGCGGACGTGCTTCTTCAGCTCTTCGCCGAGATCGCGGCTGGATTTGATGCCTTCCTTCACGGTCACAAAGCAGACGACGCCCTGGCCCTTCATCTCGTCAGGACGGCCCACCACAGCGGCTTCAGCCACGGCAGGATGGGAAACAAGGGCGCTTTCGACTTCGGCGGTGCCGAGGCGGTGACCGGCAACGTTGAGCACATCGTCGATGCGGCCAATGATCCAGAAATTGCCCTGCTTGTCGCGGCGTGCTCCGTCGCCAGCAAAGTACCAGCCTTTGAACTCGCTCCAGTAGGCGTCTTGATAGCGCGCTTTGTCGCCCCAAATGCCGCGCAGCATGGAAGGCCATGGCTTGCGAATGACCAGCTTGCCCTGCTCATTGACGCCGACTTCCTTGCCGAGGTCATCGACGATAGCGGCATCGACTCCGAAGAATGGCAGCGTAGCAGTGCCGGGCGTGGTCGGTGTGGCACCGGGTATCGGGGTGATCATGTGGCCGCCGGTTTCCGTCTGCCACCAGGTGTCCACGATGGGGCATTTGCCACCGCCGACTTTGTTGTGATACCACATCCAGGCTTCGGGATTGATCGGCTCACCCACGGTGCCCAGCAGACGCAGGCTGCTGAGGTCATGCTTCTTCAGCCACTCATCGCCCCACTTCATGAAGGCACGGATAGCAGTCGGGGCGGTGTAGAACACGGTCACGGCGTATTCCTCGATGATCTTCCAGAAGCGGTCATTCTCAGGCCAGTTTGGCGCGCCTTCAAACATGAGCGATGTAGCGCCCAATGCGAGCGGTCCATACACCATGTAGGTGTGGCCAGTGACCCAGCCGATGTCAGCGGTACACCAGTACACATCGTCGTCACGCAGATCGAAGACGTATTTGCAGGTCATCTGCGCATGCAGCAAATAACCGCCGGTGGTGTGGAGGATGCCCTTCGGCTTGCCCGTGCTGCCGCTGGTGTAAAGAATGAACAAAGGCGAGTCGGCATCCATCGCGGCTGCGGCGCAACGAGCGTCAACGTATTCGAGCTCGCGGTGCCACCAAACGTCGCGCCCTTCCTCGATATGCACATCCTGACCGGTGCGCTTGTAAACGATCACAGTCTCAACCGGCGTGTCCTTAGCCTTGAGAGCATCATCCACATTCTTCTTCAAAGGCACCACGGCACCGCGGCGGTAGCCACCATCAGCGGTAATGACAATCTTCGCGCCGCAGTCCAAGACGCGGTCCTTGATCGACTCGGCGCTGAAGCCGCCAAAGATCACGCTATGCATGGCACCAATGCGGGTGCAGGCCAGCATGGCGATGGCAGCCTCCGGGATCATGGGCATGTAGATGATGACGCGGTCGCCTTTCTTGACCTTGTGGCGCTTCAGCACATTGGCAAAACGGCAGACTTCGCGGTGGAGCTGCTGGTAGGTGAGCACACGCTTCTCCCCGGGCTCGCCTTCCCAGATCAGTGCTGCCTTGGTCTTGCGCGGTCCGTCGAGATGGCGGTCCAGGCAGTTCTCACTGACGTTGAGTTTGCCGCCGATAAACCACTTGGCGTTCGGGCACTTCCAGTCGAGCACCTTGGTGAAGGGCTTGGTCCAGTGCAGTTCCTTGGCTTCACGCCCGAAGAATTTGTCAGGGTGCTTGATCGACTCATCGTACATTTTTTTGTACTGCGCCATCGAGCTGATGCGCGCCTTCTTGGAGAATTCTGCGCTTGGTTTAAACACCCGGCTTTCAGTCATCAGGGATTTGGAACTGCTGCTGGCCTTGGCGGCGGTTTTGACAGCTTTTTTGGGGGCGTTTTTAGCGGCGGCTTTCTTGCTCATGGCGGGGTAGGGTCGGCGATTGGGAGGCACAGACTAGAAACCGGAGCCGCCCGCGTGCAAGGTGAAGCTGCATCCAGCCGATCCCGACGGACGAACTTCACCTTGCCACAGCGGCCCCACGCCTTACGATAGACCCCTCTTTTGCCATGATTTCCCTGCGTATCAGCTTATTTGCCCTTGTTGTCTCTTGCTCCGGCGCTCTCGCCCAGCAGTCATCCAACAAGATTGCGGCCGTTGTCGATGGTATCCCCATCGCCACATCTGAAGTTGAAGAAATTCTGCGCGCTCAGGAGCAAGTGGTCCTGATGACGCATCGCAACGACCCGGATCGCATCAAAAAGGAACTCGTTCTTCTGCGTCAGAACACCATCGAGACGCTGATCGACCGCGAAATCCTGCTGGCTGAGTTTGCAAAAATCGGCAGCCTCCCACCAAAGCTCATTGATGAAGACATCAACACCCTCATCCGGGAGAGCTTCGAGGGCAACCGCGACGCCTTCGTGGATGAGCTGACCAAAGGTGGCCTGACCATGGTTAAATTTCGCGAGCAGCGCAAAAAAATGATCATCATGAACGTGATGCGTGCGCGCAATGCTGGCGAGAATCCGCCACCCACCCCCCGTGAGGTGCAGGAGTACTATGACAAAAACGTGGACAAGTGGCGTGAGGGAGATCAGATCAAAATCTCCACCATCACCATCCCCAAATTTGCAGGCGACCCCAGCAAACCTCCAGAAAGTCAGCTAAAATTCGCCAAGGAGCTACGCACCAAAATCCTTCAAGGCACCGATTTTGCCAAAGTGGCGAAAACCAATTCTCAAGACAGCCATGCTGAAAATGGCGGCTCCTGGGACTGGATGTACAAGACGGACCTCATGCCCGCCATCGCCAATGCCGCGATGGAACTCAAAACCGGCGGGGTCAGTCCAGTTCTCGATCTGGAGACGAGATACGTCATCGTCGCATGCGATGCTAAAAAACTTGGGGCTGCCCCCGATATTGAGAAGCTGCGCCCGGAAATCGAAAAAATGATCAACCAGGAAAAATCCAAGGCCCACCTCGACAAGTGGATGGCTGGCGTGCGCAAAAAGCATGTGATCAAACGCTACCTGCCATCCACGGCCACTCCCGCATTAACCCCTGCTGCACCCACCCCATCCGCGCCATGATTCAGATCGTTTTCAATGACATCAGCGCCTCCGAGCTTTCCCACCTGCCCACGCAGGTGCAGTTTCATTTGCTCGAAGCACTGAATATCCAGCCTGCTGACATTGACGAAGCCATCCTCGGCAAACGCTATGGTGTGCTCGAGCGCGGGGGCAAAAAACTCTACCGCTGCCGTGCTGGCGACCACCGCATCTACTTCGCCATCGTCGATGGCAATGTGCGCGTCCACCGAGTGCTGAACAAAAACACCCTCACCGACTTTCTCTTCCGCAGCAATCTGCCTGGCGGCGGCGAAGACGAGGCCTTGAGCCAATCCAAGAGCTTCTGGCACCTGATTGATGAAGGTGCCAAGACCCTCAAGGTCGCTTGATATGGCACTCACTTTGGAAGCTTTGCTCGCGGATGAATCCCTGCGCCAGCAGGAATTCCCGGTGATCAAGGACAGCCTGTTTCTCGCCCACGCCGGCGTCACCATCCTGCCGCGCCGTGTCACGCGCACCATGCAGGACTACCTGGAGCAATGCTGCCTGCGCATGCAGGAGTATCCTGAAGCGTGGAAAGCGGTGAATGAAACTCGCGTCGCTGCGGCCGAATTGATCGGCGCCAAAGCCAGCGAAATCGCCCTCATTGGCCCGACCTCCGTCGGCCTCAGCTTAGTCGCCAACGGCCTGACCTGGCAGGCGGGTGACGAGGTGGTAAGCTATCTCGACGATTACCCAGCGAATGTGTATCCGTGGAGCGATCTGGAACGCCATGGCGTCGTCTTGAAGCGCCTCCAACCAGCAACTCTAGGTGCGATTACCCCCGAACTCGTTGAAGCGGCCCTCACGCCCAAAACCAAGCTCGTCGCCCTCGCCTCCTGCCATTTTCAGAGTGGTTACCGCATCGAAATCGACCGCATCGGCCGCATGCTGCGTGAGCGTGGCGTCTTGTTCTGCCTCGATGCTATTCAGACCGTCGGTGCCTTCGAGACCCGCGTCGATCACGTCGATTTCCTCTCCGCCGACTCGCACAAATGGATGCTCGGCCCCATGAGCGCTGGCATCTTCTATGTGCGGGAAGAACTGCAGGACAGGCTGCGCCCCAGCCTGCTCGGCTCCTGGAATGTGCGCAGCCCCAATTTCATCGCCCAGGAGGAGATCGCCTTCGAGCGCGGCGGCCGTCGCTACGAACCCGGCGCGCTCAACATCTCCGGCATCCTTGGCATGAAAGCCGGTATCGACTTGATCCAGGAGATCGGCCTCCCCGCCATCAGCACCCAACTCTTAAAGCTCAAAGCCCGTCTGCATGCCGGATTGAAGCCACAGGGCTTCACCTTCCTCGGCCCCGATCCCCACAGCATCAATGCCTCCTGCATCACCACCGTGCAGCATCCTCAGCGCTCGCTGGAAGACATCGCCAAACACCTCACCGCAAACAACATCGTCACCTCCCTGCGCCACAACCGCGCCGGGCAGCTCTTGCTGCGCTTCAGCCCGCACTTCTACAACACAGAAGCGGAGATGGACCGGGTGGCGCGGGTGATTGGAGAGATAATGTGATCACCAGAACCGTGGTCTCATCCAAATCGGATAAACAGCGGACAACGCAATAAAAAGCGATCCACCGATGATTAGAACCAGCCTTATCCTTCTGGACGATTGGGTGCCTGACGATTTTAAATCTATCAATCCGCAGGCTAAAAACAAGATGGCTCCCAAGAACCAAATGCCATCGGCATGACCATTGATCCCGAGATAGAAATTTAAGTCGTCTGGACTCAGCTTGGAAGCCATCGCCCGTATCCTGTCTTTGTTTGATTCCGACACGGCATGCTTGATCCCCGGTATCGACGCCAGTAAACAAATTCGATTGAGCAAAACCGCGCACAGGAATCCTAAGGGCGACAGGAATCCAAATTGCCGCTTTGCACGCAACGCCACGAAGAAGCCAAGCACAAGGGTGGCGATACCCACGAGACTAATTCCGAGCGCGATGGCGGTGTTCATCTCTTCAGCCTATCACCGCCTCACCGTCGCAGGCAAGGTCTTCTCCAGCGCCGTGAGGATGGCCGTATGCGCGGCATCCACTTCGGCGGTTTCGAGGGTCTTGTCAGAGGAACGGTAGGTGAGGGTCCAGGCGATGGATTTGCGGTCTTTCGCGATCTTCGCACCCGATGGATCGGCGAAGACGTCAAAGACTTCAGCGCCCACAAACAACGGATGTTTCTGCGATGCGAAGAACGCGGCGACTTTGGCGTGCGGAAGATCAGCAGGGACTTCCATGGCGACATCGCGAGTCATGCCAGGGAAGCGCGGAAGCTCCTCAAATTTCGTCGGACCCGTGCTGCCCTGGCGCAGGGCGCTGAGGAGCAGTTCGGCCACATAGACCGGATGGCGGGCGTCGATTTCACGGGCACGAGCAGGATGCAATTGCGCGATCCAGCCGAGGATGCGGTTTCCTGCGCGAAGCTCACTGGTCAGCAGGTAGTTGGCGCTGTTTTCCTTCGCAGGACGGACTTCGAGGGGCGTGCGCGTGAGGTTTTGAATCTGGCCAACGAGTTCATGGATGTCGGCAGGCTGTGGCTCGCGGCCATGCCAGCTCGTTGGTGACACGGGGCCGCTGAGCAGCACGGCAAGGCGTTCTTCTTCGCGGCTGCCGCCTTTCGGTAGCGTGAGGAAAACACGTCCAAGTTCGAAGAAACGCAGACGGTGCAGGCCCTGGCGTATGTTGAGCGCCGCAGTGGCGATCAGGCCCGGAACGATGCTGGGGCGCAGCGTGGTGTGGTCTTCGCTGAGCGGGTTTTTCACGGCTACCCCTTGTCCACCACCGAGGCTGTCAGCGAGTTGGGCATCGGCGATGAGACGCAGCGTTTGAGCTTCGAAGAAGCCACGGCTGGCGAGAGTCTGACGCAAACCCATCGCGAAATCATAGGTGCGGTCGGCAGCCTCGACGGGCGACGCGACAGTAACTTGGCGCGAAGGCACGCGGTCCAATCCGATGACGCGGGCGATTTCTTCGGCGAGATCGACCGGACGTTGGAGATCGAGGCGGTAGCTGGGGATGATCCAGTGGCTCTCGTGCTTGCTAGCAGACTTTTTGGTGAGGCCTAGCTTTTCAAGGATGGCATGGATTTCATCGCCCGTCATGTCGGGCGTGCCGAGCAGCTTGCGCGCACGGTTTTCATCCAGCGTGACTTCTCCGACAAGCGCAGGCGCTGCGCCAGCAACTTGCACCACGTCTTCAGCCGTGCCGCCTGCGATGGAGAGGATGAGCTTCGTGGCGAGTTCAGAACCGCCCTGCACTTGCTGCGGATCAATGCCGCGCTCAAAGCGGTAGCTGCTGTCGCTGCTCAGGCCGAGACGGCGTGAGGTTCGGCGGATGCCGCTGGGGGCGAAGTAGGCAGCTTCAAGCAGGACATTGACGGTGCTTTCAGTCACGCCGGTTTCCTCACCGCCCATGACACCCGCAATGGCGACAGGACGATGGCTGTCAGCAATGACCAGATCGTCGGTTTGCAGCGCATAAGTCTGACCGTCGAGTGCGAGGAATTTTTCACCTTCAGCAGCCATGCGGACGACGATGCCACCGTTGAGCTTGTCGAGATCAAAGCAGTGCAGCGACTGGCCCATCTCCATCATGACGTAGTTCGTGATGTCCACGATGCTGTTGATCGGGCGCAGGCCAATGCTTTCCAGACGACGGCGCAACCACTCGGGACTTGGGCCGACTTTCACGCCCTTGATGATGCGGGCAGTGTAAAGCGGGCAGGCTTCCGCAGCCTTGATCACAATTTGTTCTTCGGCAGCAGCCTTCGCTTTCGTGCTCGGGCTCGCATGATGACGCTCACCTTTGAGTGGCAATCCTGTGAGGGCGGCTAGTTCACGGGCGAGGCCGAGATGGCTGAGCAAATCCGGACGGTTCGGCGTGATTTCGAGATCGAACAGCACGTCGGCGGGATTGAGCTGATTGAAGGGCGTGCCGATGGGTGAATCAGCCGCCATGATGAGCAGGCCGCCGGTGTCCTCGCCAATGCCAAGCTCCTTGCCACTGCACATCATGCCGAGGGAATCGACACCACGCAGCTTGCCTTCCTTGATGGTGAAACCACCGGGCAACACAGCACCTGGCAGCGCGAGCGGCACCTTGTCCCCAGCTTTGAAATTTTTCGCACCACAGACGATCTGCCGTGGCGTACCGCTGCCGTCATCGACCTGACAGACGCTGAGTTTGTCAGCATTTGGATGCTGCTCAAAGGATTGAATCTGCGCGACAACAACCTTGTCAGTCGCGACACCGCGTTCTTCGATGCCTTCGACTTCCACACCCGCGAAGGTGAGGAGATCGGAGAGCTGCGGGATGGTGTAGGAACTCAGATCGAGATGAGTGCTGAGCCAGGAGAGGGAAACTTGCATGACAGAAAAAGGGGCAAAGGATCAGGAAAGAGTCGGGAAGATCACGCGGCGAACTGCTGGAGAAAGCGCACATCATTCTCGATGAGATGACGGATGTCGGTGATGCCGTGCATGATCATAGCAAGGCGGTCGAGACCGAGACCGAAAGCAAAGCCGGTGGTGGTGTCGGGATCAAAGAGTGTGTCGCCACGCGCCTTGTTGACCTCAGCGAAAACGGCGGGATCAACCATGCCGCAACCGGCGATTTCAATCCAGCGGGCGTCTTTGCCCTTCGCTTCAAGTTTGACATCAATCTCAAAGCTGGGCTCCGTAAACGGGAAAAAGTGCGGGCGGAAACGCACCGCAGTGCCGGGGCCAAAAATCTCGCGGAAGAAATATTCCAGCGTGCCTTTGAGGTCACCAAGGCTCACGTCCTGATTGACGTAGAGACCTTCGAGCTGATTGAAGACGCTGAGGTGCGTGGCGTCGATCTCATCACGGCGATAGGCAGAGCCTGGAGCGATGATGCGGATGGGCAGCGCTTTGGCAGCTTCCATGGTGCGAATCTGCACGCTGGAGGTATGCGTGCGCAGCAGACGGCCATCGGGCAGGTAGAAGGTGTCCTTCTCGTTGCGCGCGGGATGGTCGGCGGGCGTGTTCAGCGCGTCGAAGCAATGCCACTCAGTTTCAATCTCCGGCCCTTCCGCTAACGCGAAGCCCATGCGGCGCAGCGTGCGGATGGCGAGATCGCGAATCTGCGTGAGCGGATGCAACGCGCCAATGCCTGCGCCTGGACGGCCCGGCAGCGTGATATCGATGCCTTCCACAGCCTTTGCATCTTGCGCGGCCTGCAGCGCGAACTTCTTCGTGTCGATGCCTTCGGTGATGGCGGTGCGCACATCGTTGAGCTTGGCACCCACTTCCTTTTTCTGATCCACCGGCACGTCCTTCATGCCCTGGCTGAGAGCGGTGACACTGCCTTTCTTGCCCAGGAAATTCACCCGCACGGCTTCGAGCGCGGATTCATCCTGTGCGGCATCGAGTGCGGCGAGAGCGGCGGTTTTGAGAGAGTCGAGTTGGGAAAGCATGACGGGGACGGAAAAAAGAGAAAAGTCGGAAAAAGCAAACAGCCGGAACGCATTGCATCCCGGCTGTGGTGAAACGTTGGTTGAACCTGCGGTTTAGGCAGCAGCAGCGGCGGGAGCTTCGGCGGCTTTCTTTTCCAGCGCGGCCTTGGCCTGCTGAACGAGAGCTTCGATGGCGGCGATGTCTTTGACAGCGAGGTCCGCGAGGACTTTGCGGTCAAGGTCGATACCAGCGAACTTGAGGCCTTCCATAAATCGGGAATAGCTCAAGCCGAGGGGGCGGGTGGCGGCGTTGATGCGCTGCACCCAGAGGTTGC